>Ga0208666_1000108_pt1 | contig 36729 bp, 42 predicted proteins | sample 5B_taG_FD_184078 | JGI IMG/M metagenome (GOLD analysis project Ga0208666, IMG submission 184078) | Marine viral communities from the Subarctic Pacific Ocean - 5B_ETSP_OMZ_AT15132_CsCl metaG (SPAdes) (version 2) | ecosystem: Environmental > Aquatic > Marine > Oceanic | place: Pacific Ocean...
CCTTTCCTACCTCTACCTGCTATGGCTAAACCTATACCTGCTAATGCTCCTAAACCTCCTATAACATCTGATGGTCCACCAGATCCAGATCCACCACCAGATCCTGATCCAGGTGATTTTACAGATTGTGCTGGTGGTATCTTTGCATTATATCCAACACTATTAGATACTATACTATCCACCATTCCATCCCAAGAAGATGGTAATGATGATCTTATACTTTCATAAGACATATTTTCTATTTTTTTCTTTTTAGCCATTAAATTCTCCTGTTATTTCCCAAATATATCTAAATTAGCTATTGAACCAGCTGATCCCAGTAGATCTCCTAATAATCCACCACCACTGTTTTGTGCATTAGCTTGTGCTATATTCATTAATCTGTTAGATCTCATCATTCCATATTCACCTAATTGATCTTGTGCTTTTAATTTACTCATTTCATTTGCCATTGATATTCTTCTTGCTTCGTCTGCTAAATATGATAATGTATCACGATCTGTTCTTCTCATTAGCTCCTGTGTTACAATAGATGAACCTAAACCCTGTCCCATCATTCTTCCTTGGGTTGCCATGTTTTGCATATTCATACTTTGATATGCTGACCTTCCCATAGTTTGTTGCAGATCAGCTACAGGTATTGTCCCAGATTTAGATCTTGCTTTTAATTGTTTTTCAAAATTTATTTCTTCATCTGTTCTAATTTCTCTTAATTTATCTGGAGATCCACCAAACAATCCTGATACTGCTCCCATAATCCCCATAATTCCTTTTGCACCTAATGGCATATTAATATCCTCCTTCTTGAACATTGCTTCTAATTTCTGTTTCTATCTGAAATGTTAGATCATTATCTAAAAAATCATCAGCTATTTTATCTGTATGATCGTGGAATTTTGACATATAAAATTCACCTAATTTTGGATCTGAACTCATTAACACCATAGCTAATGCATAATAAGGTAAAACTTTTTGATGATGTTTATTTATTGTTGGTCCATATTTTGTTCTATAGTTTCTATATAACATAGTGTCTGCAAAAAACACAGGTATCGTATGTGCTGTTGCATGAGCTGAAGCATTCCAATCTATAATTCTTAAACCTTGGACACCTCTATCAAATCTTATTTCTCTTTGCCCTGCTCCACCAATTTCACCAATAGTAGATAATGTTGTTGGTGATTTTGCAAAAGGAATAAGCTCATCTATATCAGTGTTATTTATTGTCCCTGTATATTTTATATCTATACCACCATAAGTTAATAATTTTTTATTTGTTTCTGTCCAAGTTTCACTATTTAAAACACAAGTTTTTTGTGTTGTATGACCTCCACTACCAGAACATGTTCCTGCACTTGTTCCATATCTAACTTCATATTCTTTATCTTGAGCTTGTCTATCCCATCTTGAAACAGAGGTGTTGTAATAATACATATCTGTTAATATTTTTTCACCATTCCAAAAATCTGCAAATTCTTTATCAGCATGTGGCTCTACCCATAATATTTTTTGTTCCCATACAGGATATGTAGCTGGATCTAATGCATCATCTGCTCCATTATAAGATCCAAAATAAGATCTTAATAATAAATGATCACTTGTTTCTCTACCTTCGTATGCTATTCTTATTTTTGTATTAGATTCTAATTTAACATTAAATTGTATAATTCTTTCTCCCAGCATATTCCAGTGTGTTGGTGAGCCTTCATCCATTGCTTCAGAATCTACATTCGTTGCATTCATATTTAATATAGAATCAGATGAATTTTGCCTTATAAGTTTTCTTGCTCCACAATACACTGCTTTAATTTTTCCAACATATTGAGGTAATAATATTTGATTAGTATTGTTTTCCCATTTTAAACCAGTAGATCTTTTTAAAATACCTTCAGATATACCAGCTTTTTGGATTATTGTTTCTTCTGCTTCCATAAGAAACTCTTTGATCATTGTTCTTGGTGTTTCTTTAGTAACTAACCCACCTAATGTTAAAACCTGATCTGTTAATCTTTTCCACGATTTATAATACATAAATTCTCCTAATGACTATGATTTTCTAGTTGTTCTATTTTTTTTTCTAATATATACATTTTATTTTTAAGGTTTGCTATTTCCCTTTCAAGAAATGTTATTAATTTTCCATTTGTTCCATCATTTGGTTTTAATCCAATATTACTCATAGCTTATAAATATATTCTTTATTGATACACTTTCTTTTAAAATTGACCAATTTGTTGAAACTTTTAATTGACAAGCATAAGCTCTTTTATTTACTTTAAATGTTACTGTTCTTCCTGTCCTTGATACTTTATTCCACAATCCTTGTTTATCTTCATTTTCATGATCATACAAAAGATCATTTGGTATTGATTGATCCATATTATAATCTTCTCCATATCCTTGATCTGCATAAACATAATTCTGATCAGTTAATAAATCTTTATGAATAACTGTTTCATTATTTGTATCTGTAGTAATAGGCATGTCTGTATACCAAATTGCACCATTTTCTCTTGGTTTATACATACCAGAATTTAATTCATGATTATATGCTCTTTCAAATAAATCTGATGTATTAGTTTGTTTTCTTCTCATATCTGTATAAAGCTCTAACCTTAATAATTTATTTTCATAATCTGACCAATTATTATAGTCGTATTCTACTGTTATAGATCTAACTATTTTTGTTTCAAGTGGATCAGCTATAAGAACCCATCCTGTTAAAAATCCAAAAGGCTTTTGTATATATCCCCATTGTGAAGGATCTTCATCTAAAGATGTTGCAAGTGTTTCTTCATCATAAACTCTAACTCCCAATAAATTTCTTGTTTCATAATCCAGAGCATATGTTGATGGATTTACTGTTAAATCAGAATGTTCTCCTAATAAAATTTCTGTCCATATTTCTTGATCTCCTGATGCTTTAACTTTATAGGTGTCCCCATTTTCAAAGCTTACCCAAATGCTTTCTTCTTTAGGTTGATAAGCTATTTTAATTGCATCACTATAATTTATTTTCCATTCATCTTGAATTTTTGTGCTAATTTTTCTTGGAACAAAATTTGCATCCATTAAGTATAAACCTTCTTTGTTTGCAAAAATTAATGCTCCTTTAATCTCAATAACTGCATCTGGACTTGTTAATCCTATTAATCTTGTAGCTTCCATTAATGACCATGCTGTTGGATCATAAGAAGGTATATTCAATCTAAATATAGCATTGTCAGAAAAAACTACTAATGATCCAGCTATTTCAGCAAATTGTGTAATATTGCCTGCATCTCCAAGATCTGTAATTGCTATATAGTTAGTTATAGGTATAATGTCTGGAGAATTAAATTCTGAAAACATGATCCAATTAGGATGTCTTTCATCATCTGATTCAGGATTTAATCTTACATTACCAGCAAATAATCTACCATTGATCATTTTTGCACATTTGTATTGTATTGATGTAGAGGTATCTCCAAACTTATGGACAGCTCCATCTGTTAAGCCTGAATCATACATTGTAACATTAATTTTTTCTGGATCTGTTGCATCTACATCTATTGATGCATCTTTTTTTAATGTCATAGACAAAGATCCTATATCATCAAGATTTTCATCTATTTTGATCATTTCATCTGTTCCAACTACTTGTGTATTAAGAACAGTATAATCCTGGTTATTTATGCCTACTATGTCGTTTGTAGATACAGAAACTCCAGATGCATTTAGATCTGCTTGAACTCCAAATGTGTCATTTCCAAAATATCCTCCAGCTATTGGACCTTGCTTAATTTCAAACACTCCTGGTGAATGAACTGTAAAACCCATTGTATTGTCTGTGTCTACATTTCCCCCTGTATCAAAAACTCCTGTTGCAAATGCAAATTTCTTTGTAGCTGATCCCCAAGCAGAAGATGTTTTAAACACCCATATATATTGATGACCTATGTCATTGTCTAAATTATTTAAATTAACATCAGCTCTAAAAATTACATCATTAGCATAACTTCCTTGGTGCTGTGTTTTATAATTTGTTGTAGTGTTAGGAACTGTTGCTATACCTATACTCCATGTTAATTGACCTGGTGATGATCCAGATCTGTATGGTAAAACAGTAGATGTTACTGCATACCAAGTGTCTTTTTTTAATTCTCTTGTTTTGTCTGCATTTTGACCTACTACTTGCCATCCATCTAAACTACTATTTGGAACTGATAATGTATATTCCCAATGGCTAAATTTACCCATTTGATGCCCATCAGTATTGTTTGCAATGTCTGATTCTCCAAACATAGTAGTGCTATGTTCACCTTGACCTGGTGAAGAATAATACCACCCTCCATGCTGTAAACCCAATGTTCTTGCATCATATAACATATTAGAAGCATCTGTAATAAAAGCTATTTTATCATTTCCTGCTATTCCAAAAAATTTCTGTGCTTCTCTTTTATGCTGTTGCATTTCACTTGGTCCTAAAACTTCATCATCCTTCCAAAATTCATGATCCAATGTAACATAACCATTTCCAAGAGATCTTATTTTTCTTACATAAGCTCCTGCATTTCTTGCTCTTTGATACCATGGTTCCCCAGGTGTGTGAGCTTGATGATAATTCATTAGGTAGTTTACTCCATATAGATCTCCACCTATTGCTGTATGATCTGTTAATCCTGTATTATCTCCATATCCCCACTGAAAACTGTTTGTCCAGGATCCTTTGTTTATACAAGTTTGAAAAGGATTATCTCTCCATATGTCTAAATCATCTGCATTTGAAGACCAGGATCCATTAGTTATTGTAATTCCTGACCAAAATAGATCTCCTCCTTGCCAATGATCTGGTCCATTAGTTACAGCTTGATTAGGAAGCACTCCTGTTATTACAGATCCTAATGATGCCATTCTTCTGCCTGTAAAATAATTTGATTGATCTGAAGATTCTTGACCTTCTGGTATATATGTGCTTAAAGTTTTAATATGATAATATTGAACACCTGTTTCATCTGCTACTGTATTTGTTCCTCTATATATCTTTAAGTGTGTTATTCTTGGATTCCATTCTAATTTGTTTATAGAAAAAACTAATTTAGCTGTAGCATTAGCTGATCCTGTAATATTAACAGTTTTAAAAGTATCTCTTTCTAATGGTCCTTCTTGAACACCATCATAGATTCCTGTTATTTTATAAAAATAATGTTTACCTGATGGCAAATGACCCCCAGAATCTACAGATGAAGAAACCCATTGATGAGGTGGTGCATATGCTTTATCTTCTATCCAATAGCCATCAAAAACTACTTCTCCATTCCAGAATGTTCTTTTAATATAATCTATATATGTAGCATAATCTTCCCATCCATTTAATATTCTTAAACTACCTCCAAGGTCTACGATTTGTATTACAGAATCATTTGTGTGTGATAGAACACCCCAATCAGACCATGATACCATGTCATCTGAAGATCTTGCTACTCTAATATTATCTCTTTGTTCTGAATCATAATAAACTACAACCCAAAATGGCTGTATTGTAGTTTGATCTGAATGAACTTTGTCAATCCATTTATATAGAATAATAGGCTGTATTTTTCTACCACTTGGATCCACTAAACTTTTTTGCAAGGCAGATATTACAACAGCCATATTTTTTATATATCCATCTTTAAAATCAACATTGACAGCTTCAATAAATCCATTTTCTGCTACTGCTGATGGACTTGATTGTTTGTCAAGACCTTGGGTAAGATTAAATTGTTTTACTGGCATTAGGCTCCTTTAGTAGATCCTGGTGTTACTCTCCCATATGTCCCTACTCCTTGTGGTTTTTCTACTGCATACCTTTCATTTAAAGCTTTTAAAAACCCCATAGAACTTTCTAAAGCTACATTAGCTTTTGTGTAATCTCCATCCATTCTCCATAATAAAGCTTCAGCTAAACCAACAACAATTTCGTGCAATGATTCATCTAATTCACAATCTTGATCAGATGCTATATCTAATGGTTTTCTTAAATGATAAATTGTAACACTATCTGTGTTTGCTGGCTTTATGTTTATGTGATCTGCAAAAACATAGCCTACTGGATTATCAGAAGAAGCTGACATAAAAGTATTTTCTAATCTCTTTACATCTTTAAATTCTATTAAATTTACATATGCACCCACAGATGCTGAATTATTATATACAGCAAAAATGCCATTTCTTATTGGTGTATATGTAAGTGTTGAAAGATCATATTTTCCATTAGCATCCAATGTTACTGTTTCACTTGTTTCTAATTCTGTAAGTATTCCATTATCAGCAGTATTAACTACTTGCATTTGTGCTAAATTTAATACTTTGTATCTTGTGCTTGTAGAGTATGCCCTGTAATCTGGATCAGCACATCTCAATCCAAGCATGTCCAACATTTCTATATTTGTCATTAATGACCTCCTGTTAAGTTTGTAGATATATCTAAAAAGTTTCTCAAATACCATTTATCTTCTAAATAGATCCATTCTGTTACATCACCACTTGCAGTAACAATATTTGTTGATCCACCTATTAAACCACTACTGGTAACATCAAATGTTATAGCTCCTTTTGAAACTATTATTATTTTCTGCATATTTACTGCTTCATCAAAATCTGTTATAGTTAATGTTCCAGTGTGTGTGTTAAAATAATTAGATCCATAAACACTTGGTGTTGCATCACCTGAAGCAAAAGTTTTAAATACAGTTGTAGTTTTAACTACTTGCTTTGATGGATAACCCTGTTGATCTAAAACTGTATCATTATTAGGATATGCTACTAAATCTATGTCAGGTGTAACTGTTGCATTAACCTTTTTCCCAATTAAAGATCTAAATACTTTTGGATTTCTTACTGTCCTTTTTGCTGATATTTTATCTACACCACCATAATTTCCTGATCCATCAGCTTTAGCACCCCCTGATAGATAATTATGTATATAAGTTTGAATTTCTGTTCCTTTTGGTGAAGAAGCAAATAATAGATCAGCATTTGTGTCTGACCAATCATAATAATTTCCTGATGTATCTTTAACTGTGAATGTCCACTGTTTAAATACTGATCCTTCTTTTTCCTCTGTTGCATCTATTACATCTGATGCATTTGCTTCTGCACTTGTAAATTTAGCCATTTATATCTCCTAATAAGTTGTTGAATCACCACCTAATCCAGCTTCTACTACCTCACCAAATTGAGGAGTAAAGCCTGTTGCTGGATAATGTAGATTATCAGAATATGTTGTTATTTTCCCTGCTCCAGAAGCTCCAATAAATAAAGATTGACTTACTGATGCATCTAATTCTATTTTAATCATCTGTGTAAAAACTGTTCCTGATCCAATTTCTGCATTTGCTACATAACTTGTTCCTGGCACTGCTGATCCACCTGATGTTGAATTGTGGTTCATAAACTTAATTACCATACTGTGTGTATTAAGAGAATTATACCATCCTAATACCAGGGTGCTATCTCCATAGTAAAATTTAAATGGCATCTTGTGATGTTGAGGTGCTATTCCTGGATATGATATTTTTAAAGTAAACCCAAATAAACTGAAAGAAGCTCCAGCATGACATGCCCATCTTGCATTTATGTTGTCTGATTGTCCCCATCTATTTGTCAAACTTTGTGATAATGTTGTGTAGGTTCTAACCTCAACCAATTTTCCAGTTGTTGCAGGGTGTTGTCCTGTTGCTGGATCTAAAGCTATAATCTTTATACCTCCACCATAAAAACTTCTTGATGTTATTTTATAGTCAGTTGCTGATGATGCTGTGCCACCATGTAAAAATACAGTATTCTCTCCAAAAGGACTACACATATCAAGAGCTTTATCTAATGTTGCAAAAGGTGAATTAAACGAGGTTCCATCATTTGTATCACTTCCTTTAGGTCCATTGTTTGTATTAGCTGTGTTAGAATTTACATACCAATAATTTGGTGATTGATTAAACACTGTTGATCCTAACTTCATGTAACTTGCATTAACATGTAAAGGTGCTTGTGGATTACCAAAATCTCCTATCCCTACTAATGGTTCATTTGCTTTCTTTTGTAATGTTATAAATTTAGTTATATCACTATTATCATCTGAAAAGATTCTCATAGTTTTTGTCGTTCCATCTTTATAGTTATCTATAACAAATGAATTTTTTTGCAGATCATTATAATTTGCATCTGCTGGATCTTTAAGCATTACTTGACCACCTTCAACAGCATCAGAGTTATGTGATACTATATTTCCACCCCAAATATTACCACTTTTGCCATCTGTTTTTCTTACAGATAATGATACTGATTGTGATGTTCCTACATCATTAGTAGCTTTTCCCAAGCTTACCATTGCAGAAGATATGTTTATATTAGTGGCTCCATTATCTCCTGTTCTTATTTCAACATTACCACCTGCTGACATTCCTTTTGGTGTTCCAGATCCATTATCTCCATGGACTAATGATGCTTGAACTTCTGATAATTTCTTACTTGAAAATGTTGCCATTTAAAATCTCCTTTTATACTCTTGAACAATTACAGTTAATTTTATAATATAATTTTTTTCCCTCTGTGCTTGACACAGCTACATCATCTTTAAACCCATCTAATCTTCCAATTAAAGCATCTGAACCCATAGTTATTTCACTATCTCCCATTAAAGTGTTTCCTGGAATAATAATCTCTGTAGTATTGCCTGATCCATCAGTTGGCATAGCATATTCTACATTTTCCATTATGTATTTATGAATCTGTTGATCTGTTGCTCCAACAAGTGAAGGTTTATCTCCCCAGGTTACAACAGGTCTTACTTTCTGCTCATAACCTTGATCAAAATTAAATTCCAAATTAAAATTATTTAAACCCATCTGTAACCCATCAGTTAATGGTTGTTTAATAGTTATATGTGGTGATAGATCCATATTTATAGATTTGCTTAATGTTTCAGATGTATTCCCTGAAGCATCCAATACAGTTAATTTCATAGCTACACCAGTATGTGCAGTTAAAGCAAAGTCATCTTTTGGATCATACTGTAATTTTACTACTACATACCTATGAACATTTAAAGCTTTTCCTTGTTCCATTTGCACTTCTTTATACAAAACAGAACCACCAGCATTTGTTAATTTTAATTTAGGGAAATTAGTATCACCTACATTAAGATCTTGCCCTCTTATTTCAGCTGTAGCAACGATATATCCAGTTTTAGGAACAAAAGATAAAGTTAAATTCCTTGCTGATACATCTGCTGTTTGATTTGTTATATTAAATATTTGTGCCATTTACCCTTTTTTAAGTATTGTGGGAACCTCATCAATTCAGGTAAAGATCCCCACAAATACACTACGATTTTATACGATACTAACTAACCTATTAGTATGATGTTGGTCCACCTACAATAAGACCTTGCATTCTACAATTAGAACTTGTTAATTGTCCCATCCAGAAAATACGAGCTTGCATTACATCATTGCCCTCTTGTCTTTTAAATGGATCAAAAGCAAAGTTTCTTTTAGAGTGAACTTTGAAATCAAGATACTTTGTATTTAAGAAATACATTTGTCCAGCAGGACAATGTGAATCTACAACAACAGTAGCACCTTTGAATCTCAATGTTTGGAACCCAGCATCAGCTAATGTAGAATCCCCAGCCCATCTTTTGTTTGCTTGCAACGAACTTTCATAAGCATCAAACATGGTTTGAGTAGTTACAATTAGATCAGGTTGATCATTATCAACTGTGCAAGCACCATACATTCTTGTCATTTGCTTAACTAATTCAGCAACACCATTAGTAGTAACAGTAAGCTCATTAAATGTAGCTCTTGTTGTTTTTGTTGAACTAATTGAAGCTAACGATAAGAAAGGACTATTCCACCATTTATTATCATCAGTTGAAGAAGGATAAGTATCAATATTACCTACTTTTCTTCTAAAACCAACAATAGTATTATCTATTGCACCAGGTGCATGCCATTGTGGATTAGTTACAGGATTCTCTAAAATACCAGCAGGGTGATCAGCTGTTCCTAAACCACCAGCATCAATAGCTGTGTAGTTTGCACTTGCTTCTGTTCCTGCACCATTAAGAGATGTTAATCCAGCAGTTGTTCCACCAGTAGAAGCAAAAATTGCATCACCAAAAAGATCTTTCATAGATTTTTCAGCATTTTTCATTTTTGATTTTAATAGTGAAAGAACTTGTGAATCTCCTTGGTTCTTGTGTTCTTCATCACCTCTGAAATAGATTCCTGCATAAGCAGTAGACCATTCCCATTCACTTGCACTTATAATTTCCTGATCAGCAATAGCAGTAGCTGTTGAACTACCATAGTCAATAAATCCTTGAGATTTACTACCACCAGAAGATGCTACCTTACCATATTCCACAGGGACTATAATTTTCTTACCACCATCTAATTTCTCTGCATTTGATAATAATTTCAATAACAGAGCATTAGAATTGAAAATGTTGTCCACTAAAATAGGTATGAATTTATCTCTTGTTAGAGCTGTCAGGTTTCCATAATTTAAACCAGCCATCTTTCATTCTCCTTTTTTAACTTTTATTTAAAATATTTAGAAATTTCTGGATCTTCTAATCCTATTTTATTCCAAGCCTTTGGTCCTCTTGGCTGATCTTGAACGACCTGCTTTGCACCAGTAGCTTGTTTGGATATAACTTTTCCAGCATTTCTACTACGATTTTCATCTAACTTCCTGTCCTGATCAGCTTTTCCAAGCAATGCATCAGTTGCCCACAATCTAAACCCTATATTAAGATCTCCTATTCCAGCTTCATCTACAAACTGTAGAAACTTATCTGTCTTTTCTCCTCCTAATATATCAGAGTATTTATTTTCTAAAGTATCAAGCTGTTCTTCAAGAATCTGAACATTCTTTTCTACTTCTAAAACTTCTACTCTTTGAGCTAACTCACTTTGTGGTTCTTCTGCTTGCTCATCTAATAAGTAATCTTCAGGATTAATATCTTCAGGGACAGATCCCCAATCAACATTATCCAAACCAGAATCTCGTAAGCCATTAGGATTATTGTGATAATAATCTTTTATATGACCTTGCAGATTTTCATCATTACTTATTTGATCAAAAAGCTTTCCCAGCTGTGCTAAATTTTGAGATTTCTGTGTATTTGATTTACTCCAGTTTTGCTTATTATCAGCATCCTGTTTCCATTTTAATACATCATCAAAAGAATATGTTTCACCATTAACATCTATTTCATATTCCTCTGGGTTATCCCATTCAGCTTTAGATCCTATTTGTGATTGATCTGCTTCTATATCAGATTTCACTATAGCATCTTTTCCTTCATCTAATGCAGACACTGTGGTCTGGTCCTCTGACGATCCTACGACAGGTGCTGAATCATCAGTTATGTTATACTCTGATGTATCTACATCATTGTATTCCTGTGGTTGTTCCACATTGGTTTCATCTACCATGTTTAACATCTCCTTGATTGGTTATTTACAGTAAACTTTTTAAAAATTTATACTTCTTGTATTCTTTCGTATTCAAATCCTTTTAAACCCTTCTTGCCTTTAACTGCCATTTTTTTCTCTGGAGCAAAAGTTTGAACCCCTTTATCATTTTTTGACCATCTGCCAACCCTCATGCTCATATTGTTGTCCATTAAATATTCAGCTATTAGTTGATCATCATGTGGATTTTGAAATGCTCTTACTGATTTAGTAGCAGGCTTGAAATTGTTTATGTATGCTTGGTGATCTATATTAACTTGGTTTATAACTTTCATTTTATCTCCACCCATCTGTTTAATTAGATCAGAAAAGTAATTTGAAGGTTGAATAGTTTTAATCCAAGTGCCTAAATTGGTTTCTGGCTTACTATTTGGATCTGGGAGATCAACCATACCAGTAGTTATATCTTTAGATCTTTCAAGGGATGCATCAAATGTCCCTCTTGTTTCTAAATATGGTGCAATAGCAGGAAAGATTGAATCAGGTGATATAAACTGCTCACGACTAATATCTCTTGAACCTGGCTTCATTCCACCAAGACCTTTACCTTTTAATGAAGAAATTTTATATTTATCTTTTCCAATCTTCTTCATCTTTTTAGATTTTTTATCTTTAGCAGATATAGATCTAATTCCAGATACATTTGGATTTGATCCTGGTATTTGCATAGCACTTGATCCCATATCTATATAAGATTCATCTGAACCACCTATATCTGATCCTGGTCTACCTGGATCTATAATATTATCAGATGAAACAAAAGATGGATCATCTGGTGCTACTGGAACACTATCATAACCATCAGATCTGAAATCAGACATTATGCCACCTTTTGTAGTTAGCATTTGTGATGCTATTGATTTAATATTCTTTTTTGGTCTACCTTTTTTTGAACCATATGTTCCTTTTCCCTGTGGCATTATTTATCTCCTTTTCTTTTAGTGGAATATTTTAAACCATTCCATGTGAAAACAGATTGACCATCTTTTCTTGCTTTAGCAAAGGCTTCTCTAAATGATCCAGCTTTTTTAGATTCTTTGCCATACACTTTATAATCACCACCTTTGGTTTTTTTAGATACAGCTTTCATAGATGTATTTCCATCTTGATCTGTTGTTCTCATTTTTGCTTGTTGTTTTCTATCAGATCCTTTTGTTTTATAAAAAACTTCTTTTTCACTTTGACCTCCAGCATTATCACTCATGCCTTCTTGAATTATTTTAGATCTGTAATTCTTTTTATTTTGACCTGTTGCTTTTTTATACTCTCTACCTAAAAACCTTAATTTTCTTTTCTTTTTTCTTTTTTTCCTTCTTTCAGATCTACCTCTTTGTCTTTCTTCTTTCTTCTCTTTTTTAATTGTTTCTTTAACTTTTTCTTCATGTTTAGAAACAGGTTTCTTCTTTACTGATCCAAATTTACTTTCCACCTTGTATGCTTTTATAGGTGTTACTGCTGATGATTTCTTTTTATCTGACATTCTTTTTCCCCTTTATATCTTTTGCTATTCCTGTTAGTTTTGCCTTTTTAGCCAATGCTACTACTTTTGGGTTTTCTGATCCTGATGCTGATAGAATACATTCTTTTGTTACTCCATCATAACCATTTGAATCACACCATGCTTTTAATGTGAATACTCTTTTATTGCCCAGTATTGCCACCTGGCTCCTGTTCTTCTGGATTCTGGTAACCCATCTGATGCATCATTCTTATTTTAGCTTGCATGATCTCATCTTCATTTGTAGAAGCTCCAATAGTATCCATGTCTTGCTCCATCTGCATCATTACTTGTTTCTTCTGTTCAAGTAATTCTTCTAATATATCTTTTGATATATCTTTCTGTGTCCATCTCCAAAACTTTTCTGGATCTAATAATCCTAACTGCATTAGGTCCATTGCTTGATCAAATCTACTTGCTCTTGATTCAGGCATACTTGATCCTGGTATATATTTAAAATCCATATCATCATCTAAATCAAATGGATTTACAGAAGAAAACTCTAACCCTGTTCCCTCTGTGTATTTTCTTACATCAATTTGTTTTTCATAGTTATTTTTCAATATACTTAAAGTCATCTTATATAGATCTATAATTGCATCTTGACCTACTTCTCTTTCTTTTGTTCTTATGATCTGCTGTGATGCTTCTTGTAATTGTGCTATTGCTCTACCAGCTGTAACACCACTTGGATTTCTTCCTTGTGTAATGTCATGCACACCACTAACTGTGTCTGTTATTTGCATTAACCCTTGTGCTAATGGCAATGTAGATGCACTAATATTTCCAGCAGGTAAACGATCTACTTTTTCATGTGGACCATTAGTATAATATATTTGTCCAGGCTTATCTGTTGGTCTGTTACCTGGATGCTTTGCCATTGATTTAGACATAACAACAGCAGGATTACCATGGTAGATCATATTATCTAATCCTTGTGATAATAATATACTTGTTCCTACAGATAATGTTTCAATAACCTCTGGCTCACCTTTACCCCAAAAAGAATGTGAATCCATATAATTTTTAAATGATACTAATGGTATAAATGGATATGGTGATTCTACTTTCTGCAACATAACCTTACCTGCCCATGTGCATATATATAATACATCATCCTCATAATACCAGGCTTCTTTAAGTAATGCTTGTCCACCTTTGTATATCTGATCACCTGTGTCATCACCTCTATATGCTGGTGATTCTTCTCTTAATTCTGTTTTATAATCTTTTGATTCAGCAAACTTATTATTATGTTTTACAAAACTCTTATATTCATTTAGCTCACCTTCACTTTTAACATACTTGCCATTAGGATATTGATTTGCTATATCTTTAACATAAGTAGGTGTTGCAAAAACTACACAAGATGATTCTTGCAGGTTCGTAGCTAAAGGATCTATGAACACTGTATATGGATCAGGTGTTAAGTAGTTTACATGACCTTCTTCTTGATCATACATTATCTTAATAAACCCATTACCATATATCAATCCATCCTTCTTCATAGCACTTACAGCTCTTGCAAATTTAAACTTATCCATTTCTGATTCTACTGCTTCTTGTGCTATCCTTGCCTGATCAACTTGTTCTTCTCTTTTAGGCATAATGTCTGTTTTAGGGTTACGATCAGTTAATATAGAATATATAGTTTCAACTGTGCTGTGTATAGTATTAGCAACTACTCTACTTTTATATTTAGGCAAGTTAAATGGCTTAAAGAAATCACCTCTATATAATTCTTCGTTTCTTCTCCACCTTCCAATCTTATGTTCTTTAGCTTTCTTTCCAGCTTCAAACATTCTATTCATAGCCTTTAATGATTTTCTTTCTTCTGCTGTTGGTGTATACTCACCTTTAATAGTAGTTAAACCATCACCAACTTCTACATCATCATATTTAGTCATTGCCATTGATTCTTTTCTTCCTTAATTTTTGAATTAATTCTATACCACTTGGTCTACTAGCTGTTTGTGCTTGTAGGTTAGATAAATAGTTATCATCACCAAATTTTATCTTATCTTTTTCTTCTTTCTTTCCACTCATTCCTGCAAGCATTGGTAAAAATTTCATTATAATACTTGGATCCATTAAGCTACCTCCTGATTGCCTGTGTTCTCATCAGTTAATTTACTTATTAACTTTTTACCATAAGTATGGTTATATGCATTACTCTTTAATTTCTTTTTCTTTATCAATTTCTTTACTGCTGTCATACATCCTCATATATTTTTTTATCTGATCCTACTAAATTCTGAATACTATTACAATTTTTCATTGTGCCTATATAACCACCACCAGGATCCTCTTTAACTCTACATATGTCTGGTCTATCTTCATATATTTTACACATATTGTTATCATCTAAATGTATACATGCACCATCTTCTCTTTGTCCAATTTCATTTCCTTCTTCATCTCTAATCAGTCCAATCATTCCTGCAATCTTACAGCATGCACCACATTGTTTACAATCAAAAGTTATAGCTCCATCCTTCATCTTTATCCCCTTCAGTTAATTCTTTAAACTTCCTTTGTTCTGCATTTAACTTTGGTTTTGGTTTAGATGGAACCTGCAAATGGTTTATAATGTATCTACAAGCATCCATTGCATGATCTTCAAGTGTAGTATCTACATCTTCTGGATTCTTTTCATCTCTTATCATTAATGGTATTGTTCTTACCAAATTAGGACATCTTCCCTTGATCACATAAAACTTATGATCATGTATCATTTCAGACATCTTCATCCATCCATTTACTCTTGTATTGTTAGCTGGTTGTAGATTCTTTACCCATGGATTGTGTGGCTCTCCTATTAATGCATTAGCTATACTTGTTTCACTAAATGCTGGTCTGTCTGGACTACTCCAGGACATTGGATTCTTGGTCCACATACTTGGATCACCTAAACTCATTATTACATCTGATGATCTACTATGTATTTGTGTTGCCCAATGACTTGGATGTTTCTCTGCACCATACAATTCATCATAAACAAATATCTTATTATCATAAGTATATTCTCCCCATAATGCACAAAAGGGTGCTGAATAACCCCAGTCAATCCCAACATATCTTGCATTGCCATCAACTCCAAACCCTAATGATCTTGCTTCTTCTTCAGTTATAACATGTTTATTAGGATCCCATTCAGTAAAGTATTGCCCTGCATATATATCCCAATTACCATCTCTCCATGCTTCCCTTAATCCATCTGGTAGTGAATCCAGAAACTTAACATAATCTGGATCAGCTTTCATTAGTGTTGGATTGTCATCAACTGTAGCTGGTATAAATATACTATATCTTTTACTAATTGGATCTCTAAATGCTTTATTAGGTTCTTTCTGTCCTATCTTCCATTTCTCACGAACCCAACTATGTCCTGGACCACCAGGATTAGCTGTGCAAAAGATCTGTGGATCAATACCTTTAACAGTAGATCTACAACTTGATGCTAATTTCAAAAAACTTTCTTCGTTTGGTATTTGTGTCAATTCCTCAATTACCATTCTTTGATATTCATGTCCCTGGTATTTCTGATAAGCATTGTCATCTCTTAAATGTCCACATCTTATCAAAGCTCCTGAAGGAAACTTTATCGTTGCTGGTTTACCTGTTACTACACCTCCAGCTGGTGCATACATAATTCTTGCTCTATCTATCCAATCTACAAGATCTTCACTAGTCCTACGAATAACCAAACCCCTAAAACCAGGATTGCTAATATGTTTAAGCAAATATACAATACCAGCTGTAGTTTTTCCACCACCTCTGCTACCTCCATATAATATGAGGAAACAATCGTTGATAGCCAGGGCATATGTTTGTGGTCCACTATGTGGTTTAAATAAAACTCTGTCCATAGGTAGTTAGTTATATTCTTTATCATCAGGTTCTTCTGCCTTTATACTTTCTTTTTGTTCTGGCATAAACACAAATCCAGCATTACTTTCAGTGTCTAATTTTAATTCTTGTGCTTTTAAACTTGGGAATATCTTATCCATAAATTTCATAAGATACTCATGATGTTTAGGGTGATCAGGATCCATTGCATATCCTAATGCTAATTCTTTCATTACACCCTTACATTCTTCTGGGACATTAGCTTTGATGCTTGATCCCTTTGGTCTGCCTTTTGGATTACCTGATTGTCCTTTTTTAAACTTTGACATTATGAATATAAATTTGTGTATTTATTTTTCTTTTTCTTCCTATCATGTGCAAGATTAGTTCTTGATCTGTGTGATAGATTTGCTTCAGTCATTTCCCTATTATGTTCTGCTTGCTTTTCTTTAGCCAATCTTTTGTTTTTTCTTCTATTCAGCAATTCTTTTATAACTGACATATGATCTCCTGTTATTACCTGTTAATTTACCTGTTAAATCAGGCTTTAGCTCTTGGTTTCTTACCAAATATACCTGTCTTATACTTAAACTTAATCCCCTTGAGAAGCAATCTATTCTTGTTGCTCATCATCCCATCCCTATAACCTAAATCGTAAGCTTCCTCCAATGCACAATCTATTACATTATTTAATCTTGGGATCTTAACGAGTAACCAAGCTATTATTTTATCTTGCCATACTGGCTTGTGCTTAATTGGGTTCTTCATTTAGGTTATCATCTTCTTCAAATTGTTGAAATCGTGTGCTACTATCATACTCATCCCAATCATACATTTGACTTGTAAGTTTTGTTTCATCTTCTTCTTGGTCTTTTTTAGGTTCTTCAGGTGTGGTATAGATAACCTCGTATGCTTGATGTGCTTGATTAGATCCTGATCTAAATGCATAATGTGTGATCACTGATCCCAGCACTGTTCCTGCAATAAAAAATAATGTTACTTCCATGATCATAATTTGTGATATAAATCAAGTTTTTTCTTACCTATTTTATTTTCAAGTAATACTTTAAGTGATTTATGTTTAAAATCTTTTCTATTAACTGTATATTTATATTGTTTAAGACATTCTTCTACTGGCACATATGCTACCTTTCTGTAAATTAGATCTACAAATGCCCAGGCATCTATACAATCCTGATCATAAAACTTTTTCATGTTTTGCCCTCTTGTAGTATTGAATATTAATCTATTGTGGGTTCTTTGTATATTAGATGATCCTTTTACTTGGATCCTTATTAATTGGTTCTTTACATTTATAAGCACATCAAATACACCTCCAGGCATTATATAAGCTTTATATCCCTGAAACCATATATCAGCACATACCAGGTGTTCTGCACCTGTTCCTTTGTATCTACTTAACTGCTGTATGTTCATTTAATGCATGCTCTACTACTTTGTCTGAAACAAAATATTTTTCTGATATGATCTGAATCTTTTCTTTGTATTTTAGATCTGCATAACTTAATCCATCCCACATAGATCTGATCTCAATATCTCTTACTGGTGCATCTATTTTGTTTACTATCCTTTCAAACTGTGCATGCTTTGATTTATATTGCATCTAATATCCTTTTGTATTTTATGATCATTTCCTCTAATTCAATATTAGAGAATTTTCTTGTTGTTGTATATTCTTCTCGTAACTTTAAAAATTGTTTTTCTCCAAATGCAAGCTTAAACCATTCATAGTAATCAAAATTGTCCAGACCATGCTTGTAGTTACACCCCCAACACTGGGTTTGTAAATTACCATTTTCTCTTATATCCCATCTTGTGCTGTAGTGCCTTCTGCTAAAAACATGCCCACATGTTAGATTTTCCACTGATCCACATTGGACACAGTAAGGTGTTCTTTCTCTAATTATTTTGCTTGTTATAGTATCAAGCTTTTTTATTAGTGTCTTTCTGCTTGCTTTTTTTGCCAAAGATCTTATCCCACCTTTCTTTTGATACAACACCTGACATGCTCATAGTTATTCTTCCATGTGATTCTAATCCAGTTATAATAGGTCCTTTAACTGATGATGATTTTTTTTTGTTTCTTTCAGCTTTCTGCTCTTTATTTTCTGAAGCATTTTCCTGATAAGATTGTAATTTTTCAAATTTTGTTTCCATAATTTTTGAGGTAAAGATAGACAAGGCAACTATTTACGAGTTACTTACGAGTGTGTGAGGTAGGATTAAAACAGCTACCTTGTCTTTAAAAGTTTCAGGATCCTTTCTAATGCACCTTGAGCTATTTTTGCTAAACTATTTGTGCTAAAATTCTGATATTCTCTTAATGCTGGTAAAGCATATTTATTTAATGCATCACTCAACTTCTTATTATCTTGTTTTAACAGCTGAATAGATTTATCAAGCTCTCTGTTGTGCTTTAAGATCTCTTGAAATCTTATATCATCCATATATTTAAAATGGAATCTTTTCTCCATCTTCCTTATTTTTGTTATAAGTAGGTTCTCCATAGAATTTATAATCATCCATTGTATGATCATATTCTTTTTGAATTTCAGCTAAACATGCTGATTGTGCTGATGGATCTAAATCCAAAAACTGAAAGTATGTAGTTTCACCATCCTTGTTATTATATTGCTTACTTGGACCTGCTACATACAATCCATTTACACCTTCTACTATTCTACAATCTTTGATAACAAACCTTCCTGCTATCGTTTCCAACACAATAGAAAATGTTGCTTTAGTTTTGTTCCATGGAACATTTTTAATATCACCAACTTTTACTTTCATTCGTTCTCCTTATTCGTTTTTTTTATTTGTTTTGATGATTTTGCTGGATCATCAGCCAGTGTAATTTCATAATAAGCATTACATCCAGTGCATGTTAAAACAGTAACTATACCATCTCCAGACATTTCATAATCTTCAAATGTAAAATCTGATTGCCATTGGACAGGTGCTTTGCAATACCAACACTTCATTCTATCTCATGCTCTTTTAATTTCCAGATCCAATTTATTGGAATTTCGTAGTATTCTTTTTTTAATCCTGGATCAGGATAAACCTTAATTGGAAATTTTTGTGTTTCAATTAATGCCATAAGCTTATGATAAGATATGATCCTTTGCATACCTTTCAATGTAGAGTATATAAAAAACAAACAGGTTCCACCATATACTCCATTCCAAAATTTATAGCTTTCAAGATCTTTTATTTTCATTCTTAAAAAATCCTTACATCCCTTAACCTCTAAAAAATAAAATTGATCAGCACAGATCATATAATCAGGTGTATTTCTTATTGTTCTGGGAATTTTCATCCAATGTTTTACAGGCATTGTTTGAGATATATCAAAACCAAACCTCATCCAAGGCATCTTAATGTTTTTAAGAAATTCTTCACATTTAGGCTCTGCAATCATATTTTTATATCTCTGCTCAAAAGGCTGTTTGTATCCTTCTGTCATTATAATAACCTTCCTAACACAAAAGATATTAAAGCTACTTGTATTATCATTAAAAATGTCATCCAATCGTGATTACTCATTTATTCTCCTTCATTTTTTTTATTTCAGTTTCCAATGATCTAATCCTGCAATCTTTTTCTTGTAGTGCTTTTAATACTTCTTCTCTTTGTCTTTTAAGAAACTCAACCTCACTAATAAGTTCTTTCCTGGACAAGTTCTGTAATAGTTCTAACATCACCTCTGGATTCTTTGCTATGATTGATGGATGATCTACTTTCTTTGCCATTTATTACTCCTTTGTTAGGTTTTAATTCTTTATTACAACATTTACTATCTTGACTTGCAACTGTGTATGGATCATAAAAATCACTTGATCCACAACCACTACAATATCCCATTCTTGCATTTCCTGTTGAATCAAGTTTAAAATCTTTAAATGATACCATATCTTTTTTAACCACAGTTTTTATTATTTCATCATAATATCTTTCTTGATTTAAATATGTATGTGGATGTGGGATATATTGTTTTTCAGTGCCAGCATATGCTTCTTTGCAATGATCATTAATTACACTAACTGGAAGCTTGCTAAAATTATTCTTCCAAAAACTCCAGGCTTTTGCTTTTCCTGTTTTTCTTGGATAGTTAATCCAAAAAAGATCAAAAGATTCTTTTTCTTCTTTATATTCTTTCTTTACATTAACTTTGGCATTTTGTCCTATACCCTGTGGGACAGCTATACCATAGGTATCTGACATACATCTTATAGTCCTTGATTCTATTTCCTTTGATCCAGGTTTGTAGTTTAGATCTACACTAACATAACCTTTCTTTTTAAGATCTGTAATAGCCTTACTTACATAATCTTTGCTCACACCCAAACAATCACCAAAGTATTGATTAGATGCATAGCAACCCTTATCATTATCCAATCCCAGGATCTTTGCATATAACAGCTTTTGCATCATTGATAGATCATTAGATCTCAATAGTTTTCCTGGTATTATTACATAATCATTATTCATTTCGTTCTCCTATCGTTAATTAAATAATTTCCAACAACATTTTTTATATTTCTTATCACTGCCACACATACACTTTTCGTTTCTTTTAGGCTGTTCAAATTTAAACTGTTCTTCTAAACCCAATGCTCTCATACCATCTGATCTTTTATGTGAAACTAATTTATATATGTGGTTCTTCCATAGCACCAACATACCATCTTCGTATTTATCTAAACCATCAAATACTTTATCATGGCTTTCATAACCTTTGTTTATTAGCTTTAATCCCTTCTTTACCATAAGTTATTCATGCTTTCTGCTTTTCTTTTTTTATCATTGTATCTTTTATTAGTAATCCTAATACAATTTTTACATTTCTTAACATACCATGGACCATTCTTTCTAAACTGATCCAATGGCTTATCTTCTTTGCATGTATTACAAATCAATTTTAAACTCCTTAATTAGATCTGATTTAAAACTTGGTGTAGCTTTAGTTTCTCTTGCTTTGCTATAAAACTTATTAAACAAATATTCAGCACATTCCAAGCTCTTTGGATCATATGGCATCTCATATAAAAATCTTGATGTTTTGCCTGGCACAGCACCTCTAAAGTTCTTTTTACACCACACTACATACATTTTATCAATAGGTTCTTTGTTTTGTGAATCCCATAAGTTTTTATATGCTGACATTTGCATACCATAAGATGGATCATCAGGTCTTTTAGATGTTTTCCAATCTAACATAGCTACTATCTTTTTCTTTGGATTCTTTGGATCAGGCATTTTTGTAATTAGATCAGGTCTGCCTGCATACCTATATTTTAGATCACCATCTTTTAGCTCTGTAGAATATAAAAAAGCTTCTATTTCAATGATGTCTTTTTTCTTAATACCAGATGTTTTCCACCAGGTAACAAAAGATGTTACTGCTCTTTGAACCTCTGGATCCCTATCTGTAAACAAATACTCTTTTCCTGTAAGCAAATGTTCTATTATATCATGTGTTCTTATTCCTACTCTACTTGCTTCAGATTTCCCTTTAAGATATTTATCATAATCACCTTCAGATGCTGTTATTAAAAACTTATAAAACCATTCATCTTTAGGTGTTCCACCCTTTAACATAGTAGTAACAGAAGGGACAAATGTCCCCTCTGCTATCTCATACCATCTGCCATTGGATGTTTTGGCAATAATATCTTCCCAGTTCTTACTCACTATGACCACCTTCTATTAACTGTGCATCAATAGTGTTTAGATGTTTTTGCAATTTATCATCTATCTTATCTAACTTGGAAAAGTATTCTTTATTTTGTAGTAGTTCTGATTTAGTGCATTGAGCATAAGTTTTTTTCCTTAATGTAGGAAAACCATACTGCACCTTATCAGTAGGTTGGAAGGTTATGGCATCACTAACCATAAGTTTTTCAAGATCTAAACCTTCTGATCCATCATATTGCTTTTCTTGTTCTAAAGCAACATCAGACATTCCACCAGGCTGTTTAGTTTTCTTTGCTTTTGCTAAACCAATATACTTATCACCATCCCATTGATTTTCAAAAACATCAGAATTAAATCCAATTCTTGACAAACCTTTTGTTAATGCATCAGTTTGACAAGATTTCATACAATCATTTTTGATTTGATTATCTGAACATATTGCTACTTCACCAACTTGATCACCATCTTTATACCATAGAATAGCTGAATAAAAGATCCATTTATCTTCAAAATGTCTTATCTCATCTTTTATACCCCAGCCTATTCCCATAGGACCAAACATTTCTGTAGCTTTTTTTAATTGGGATTGTGCATCAATTACAGTAGGCTTAAAACCATACTCTAATTTTTTTAAAGTTTTAGGATCAGAATCACACACTTGATTCCATATCCTCATATTATCTTTCATAAGTAACTCCTTATCGTTATTTTTAGTAGTTATAATATAACGATAAATTACTTAAAAAAAAATAGGTTTATTTAAAGTTTTACTTTAATAGGACATCCTTAATAACATCTTTAACAGAATCATAGATAGCTCCAAAGATTTTCTCCTCTGTAGATTCATTTAAAATAGGTATATTAACATTACTGTTCCATTTTGCTACCACTTTTTCTTTTGTAGATGGATCGTCTAATTTGCTGATCACCCAGTTTGCTATTTGTTCTTTTAGTTTCATCTTGCTCCTTTTCTTTTTTAGCCATTTTTTTCATTTCAAATTCTCTTTGGTATTTAGGCAAGCTTGATAGATATTTCCAATCTATTTTTGACATTTGCAATTACATTTTAAATCTTTTTTAGGATGTGAATCTTTTTTTAATATTGCAACATCTTTTTCAAGTTCTTCTATGTATTTACCTTGCTTGTTTACAGTTTTTTGCTGTTGTTTAAACATTATGTCAAGTTCGTTAGGTTCTTTTACATATTTCTGTATTCCACCAAGATCAAACTTTTTTTCTATTGCTTTTAATGCAAGATCTATAATTTTTTTAGCTATAATCCCCTGGATCATACTTTTCTCCATTGTTTAATTTTGATCCCTAATGTTACTAAACCAATAAGTAAACCAACGAGTAATGTAAGGAATGAAAGTATAGGATTTAATATACCTGTCCAATACAATATTCCAGATCCAGCACTTGATGCTATTCCAATCTCTGGCTGGTTGCTTAATGTGTCCAAAAAATCTTTCACTTTTTCTCCTTTTTCTTTCTCTTGTTCATTAAATATCCCAATGCCATTGGAAACAACATTTTTGAAATTCCTGGTTTTTTCTTTCCTTGTCCCATCTTTTGCCTACCTACTCCAAACAAAAAAGATGCACCTAAAACCTTACCAATATCTTTCATTTATATTTCCCCTTTAATAATTAATAACCCTATTGTAAAAAAAACTACAAATCCTAAACAAAAATATCCCCATTCAATCATCTTGACAATCATCCCACTTTTTAAGATCTAACATAGGTAGTGGTTTTTCTATCATATGATCTTTTAGTTTTATGTTTTGTATTGAAACTTTATTTCCACCTTTTATATATGGCTTTCTATCTTGACAACCTACCTCATAAACAAACATTGTGGTTTTCCATAAAGATATTCTTGTTATACGAGCAGGTCTACCATCCAGTATTATTGTATCGTCTACATTTAGATCGTTTCCTGCCATTACTTTTAAACCTTCAATAGCAGATTCTATTGTGCTTTTTCCTAATAAAAATACAAAGCCAGCAATTACCATCCAGCCATATTGACCAATAAGATTCTCAATAATATGTTGATCCATTTTTACCCCTTATTGGCTTCTAAAAAATGTTTTATTGTTCCTTTTCCACCCTCTGTGTTATATGATTTCTTCCATAATTTAGCCATATCCTTTAGATTATTAGGAATAGGATCTGGAACCCTCCTATAGCATAATCTGCAAAATGCAACCTGTAATGCTATGTTAGACATAACACTAAAATGTTCATCTCCTTGCCTTAATCCATATTCAAGCAATACATTCATAACTTCTGGTCTATACCTGGCATAGTTTTTCAATACATCATCTATTGTATTTTTTTCTATTTGGAAAAATCCTAATGCTGGACCATTTCCCATTTGCTCTAAATGTCTAAAGCCAGTTTCTGCATTGCCTGTAGCTATGATCAGATCTACAACATCTTCACTATACATGTCTAAATCTTCACAAACTTGTTTAGCTATTTTTCTAATACTATCTTTCATTTTTTCTCCTAATCTAAATAATCTAAATAACTTTTCTTTGATCCACTATCTACTGGCTTTGCTTTTACTTTCTTACCTTCACCCTGTTTAGGATTGTAAGGGTTCATCATAATATCTTCACCTGTTAATTCTTTTTGATTTTTTCTAAATGCTCTTACTCTTTGTTTGTATACTTTTTTATCTAATGTTCCTTTTTCTACTGCACCTGCACCAGTTCTGTAAAATCTCATTATCTCTTGTTTTCCATAGGCATAAACTTTAGATCTGTCATATATTTCAAAAAATGTTGATTGCTGATCCCAGCCATGACCTTCTTGAACAAATACATCAAGCAAAGGATAATTATCTGGTGCTACCAATTCTCCATTTTTAATACCCTCATAAGCAAAGTTTGTTGCATCCATAAAATCTTTAGTTAATCCTCCACCATAAGCTCTCATAAAATGATCTATTTTTTCTGGATTTAGATCTACTCCCCCAAACCCTTTTTCATTTGATGTTGCTTCATACAATGCTCTTGTTGCATCTCTTGATGTTGGATAAACTCCTTTAAAGTAAGATTCATGTTGAAATAAATCTGGCTGACCTGGAAAAGATGTTTTATAAATAGGTGATCCCATCCAATTAACACCACCATGACCTGATTCATGTGTTTTGTTTATTTGAGCTATAGGCTGTAGAATAGTAGGTGTAAACATATTCATTGATCCTATTGGATTAAACCCTTGATCTACTGCTTTTAAGAATCTTTTAAAACCTCTTTCAAAAGTAGTTCCAGATCCTGCTTCTAATCCTAAAAGTTCTTGATACCATTCTTGTCCAGCTAAAATATCTTCCAGTATTACACCAGTAGACCAAAAAGCATTTAACCCATATCCTACTTTCATAGATCCATATTTCTCTGTTCCTGGTATAGTAAGTAAAAACATGTTGTCTTTTTGATAATCATCTACTTTGTTATCCCACTCATCTGGTGCTAACAATCTATTTATAAGTGATTGGAAAAATCCTGCTATTACTAATCCATTTAACATCTTTTTAGCTTTTGGATTTTTTGCATATGAATATAATAGTTTTGCAGATCCCTGGATCCCAGCATTACTAAATACCCATAACCTATTAAAGAAAGCTCCCCATGTTCCTTTTTTATTAAAGTTTACTGTTAGGTTCTTTGCAAATTGTGCAGATTTTTCTTTTGAATTTCCTTGTTCTACCATTTCTCTAAACACCATTAACCTAATACCATTTTCTACTGACATGTTTACATCTTCAACAAACTGTCCCATTTGTGCAAATATTTGTTTAGTTTTTCCTTTACCTTCTAATATAGAAATTTGTTTTTCAAGATCAGCTAATTTATCTTCTACTGTCATTTGATCCATCCAGCCAACTTTGCCACCATTTAGTTTAAATTGATTATACCAATATTCCCATCCCCCAGCTCTTTCTTGCACTCTTGGTTTAGCTTTGCCAGTTAATGCTAACTTTTTTAAATCCTCTGGTATAAAATAATAATTTATTTTTTGTGTGCTTGTTTTAGTTTTTTTATTATATACCATTTCAGCATCTTGACCTAAACCAAATTCCATCACATCTCCTGGCTTAACACCACCCAAAGATTCTATTTCTTCCATAACTCCTGATGGAACATCTTTAGGATCTATTTTTTCTTTGTCTATATTTGCCAAAATCCATGTTCTTGTTAGCTTTGTAAGATCTTTAAAATAAATATAATTAAAACCTGTTTTTTCTTTTTTACCTCTTGAAGCTCTGTATATACCTCTTATAGATGATCCAAGATTTTTATATACATTTAAAATACTTTTAAAACCAAGGCTTTCTGTCATGTTTATGCCAGCAGTTTGTGCATCTCTTTGAAAATTTGTTATTATAAATTTCAATCTTAAAGATGTGTTTACTGATCTAAAAAATGTATTAAAAACACTAAAGCCTTTATAGATCAATTCTAATCCTTTAGAGCTGTTTTTATTTGGACCTCTTAATGATGCTAAAAGTAGATCATCTTTAATTTCTATAATTTTTGCTTTTCCATCTATTCTTACTTCAATTTGATTTCCTCTTAAATTTTGATCTAAAGGCATAAACAAAGTATTTCCTTCTTCATCAAAAGTATCTGATACTGTTTCTTCACCAGAAGGTAATTTTTTATAAACAGGCATAACCCTTTTACCTCTTGGTTTACTCCATAAGTTTGTAGGATATTTTTCTACTAAATTATAAAATGCTTTTAATACATTGTTTTTCTCTATTAAAGATATTGCACTTTCACGATCTGCAAAAATTTGCACCAAAGGATTATCAGCTGAAGATTCTCTACCTTTAGCTCCTATTATACCTGATCCAGTGACTGTATATTTTCTTCCTTGTCCCATAAACATGCTACCTTTTTTGCCACCTAAACCTTTTAATGGAACATAATATTGATACATATCTTGCATTTCATCAAAAGAATCTTGTGATATTATTCCATTCATATATAGCATTTCTAATGTTTCTTCTGCTATAGCATAAACACCAGGTGCTATTCCTGATCCATCATCTTCTTGTTCAGCAAATTCTTCATAAAGTTTTAATTTTTCTGGTGAGATCATAGCAAAATAATCTTTTATTTGTTTCTCTGTTTTTCCAGATCCATTTTCTTTTCCATGTTTTTCTAATATATGTTTATTTCTTTCTTGTGCATGCTTCATGTATAAATAATCACCAAGCTCTTGTATGCCAATACCTAACTCTTTCATTCTTTTTATAAATGGTGATATAGTGTTTTTTCTAAATAGATCTATTTTTTCAGCTGTTTTTCCTGGCAATAATTCATGCTTCATATAAGCATCAAGCTCATCTGGGATCATTCCAATTTCTTCTTGAACCACTTTCATTCTTATCATTTCATCTTGGATTCTATGTAGCCACCATTGCCATGCAGAAGCATCATCTATAAATATATCTTCACTGTTCATTATTTTGTCTTTATTAACATTCAACTGGAATGAAGGTAAATTTGTGTTCCAAATAATATCTCTTAATTCTTTATCTACTTCTATATTTATTCTTGGGTTTCTTTCATATGCTAATGTTTTTTTACCTTCAGGTGTTTTTTTATTTGTAGGTCTTTCTATTCCTAAATCACCAGGTCTAAATGCTGATAAACCAATCATAATTTCGTCATTAATCATTACTGCTTGCTCATCAGCATAATGCATGCTCTGACCTTCAACAGAGTTTTCTGGATCAGGCATACCATTAGACCACATTAAATCTTCTGAATCCATATCAGGATAATCACCAGTGTAATCAGGATCTGATTCAAAAAACCCCCATTCAGATACTAAAGTATTAATTGCTCTCTGTGTTGTATTATCATATCCTTGTGTAGGTAATTTCATATTTAACTGAAATTCTTCACCTGTCCACTCTATTGTAAAAATATCTTTTACTTCTCTAATCATGTCATCCCATTGATCACTTCTACCAGTGTTGTCAAATTCTTCTGAACCTTTTTTAATTTGTTCAAAAATATGTGGATAAAATGCCATAATTAATTGCCTAACAGATGTTTCTTTTTGTGTGTCTATAGCATTATTACTAACTAATTGCATAAACTGTCTGCTTAAAAAACCTATGTCTAAATTTAAAGCTTGAAAAGGCTCTGGTCCATAGCCATCTTGATAAGCAACATTATCTAAAAAGATTGAATATGCTTTTTCAATTTGTTTAGCTTCACCTATACTTTTAGCTCCTTTTAATTCACTTCGTCTTTCATCAATTACAACAAAGTCATTTTGAAATTCAAAAGGTATTAGTTTTTGTAATTTTTTAAGATCTGAAGGTATTCTTTTTGTGTAGACATTTGCATAGTGTGATTTTGTAGCTAAAAGCTGTTCTCCCTCTGGTGCTTTAACACTATTTATTAAAAACCCTGCTGGTATGTTTTGGTAATCACCAGTGTATTCTTTAACTAAATTATTAGCACCCTGAACACCACCTTCTATAGCTCTTTGTGTATTATAATCTATATCAATCCAGCTATTCATAAATAGATCACCATCTTTTTTTTCTGGATTTCTAAAAGATCCATATTCTTGTCCTGTAGATAATATCATGTTTGAATAAAAACCTTCTGACATTTCCATAAAATGAACATATCCCAAGTTTATTCCATAATCTTCTAACAAAAGCATACCACTAACATTGTTACCTCTTTTGTCTTTATATTTAATATAGTATGGTATAACTCCTTTACCAGCTGTTGATTGTATTTCTTTTAATTGATCTATCTTGCTTTGTAATTCTAATTGTGAATCAACACCTAATTTGTGTAACCAGCTTTTTGTCCAGGCATTTAAACCTCCAACATATGTATCTTGTTCAAAAACAGCTGTTCCTGGTTCAAATTTTGTTGCTCCATATTCATGATTAATTTTTATTTTACTTTCAGGATCTAATCTTTTAAATTCTTCATTAATTATTTCTAAACCTTCTATTAAATTTGACAATAAATTTGTGTTGTCATACATTAACTGATCTTCATTTTTAGTGTTTAATAATGTTTCTTTTATTCCTCTGTTAAAATCTTGGACATCTAAAACAGCAGTAAGGTTATAAGCTTCATTATCTAATATGCCAAGATCTATATACATTCTTTCCCATGATGCCATTCCATCACCTAAATATAAATTGTTAAAAGCATTTCTTAATTTGAATGGATTTTTATATTGAAATAGATCTTTTGTGTCTACATATTTTATTGTTGTTTGACCTTCATTGTTTTTAATTTTGTTAGCAATATCTGATCCTAACTGTGATAATTGCATTTCTGTTAAATTTTTATGTTCTGTTTCTTTTCCATCTTTATCGTATGCCCACACCTCGTATTTTGGTCCATGGGTTTTTTGTGCAGGTAATAATAAATCAAAAACAAAAACTTGAAACACATCTCTTGGCTCTACATTTTCACCTTTTACATTTCTAACTATTGTAGATGCATTGTTTGCCCAACTTGCTAAAGAAGGATATTCTCTTGCTAAATCTTCTTTTGGTTCTACTGCCCATTCAACACTACGACCATCATCTGTATCTAATTTTCTAATGGTCCAGTTAGCTGGATCGTATATTTCAGATCCCCATTGTTTTTCTGCTGGTGCTATCCATTTAACTTCAGATGCATAATCCCAAGCATAATTTTGTAATGCTATTTCTTCAGCTGTTGCAAACTGTATTCTGTCTACATTCATCTGACCAGCTGTTTTCATTATAGATTTTAATGCAAGAGATACCCATGCCATGTTTCTGTATGGTGTTTGTTGTATATCAAATTTTCCTGGCTCAAAACCTTGTTTTTCTTGAAACTTTTCTACACCTTTAAATTTAGATATATCAGATCCTACTTGTTGTTCATAATCACTTTGCAATTCTTCTATAAATAAAATTCTTTTAAGATTGCCATTTTTATCTGCTATTTTTCTTATAGTATATCTTACATGTGCAATGTTTTTTCCTAATCCATGATTTTCATAATCAAGATCCATTTTCTTTTCATAATTTGGTGTATGAACAGTAAACACTCCATATTCTATTACATCATCTCCACCTAATCTAATGCTTGAATATGGTGCAAGTTTTGAGAGCATACCATTGTCTATCATTTTATTAAGCTCTAAATTCCACATAATATCTACACCATCAGCATCAGGTGAAAAATCAACTTTATGTTCTGCTACTAATCTAAAAATATTATTTTCAGCAATATCTTCAAATGAAACAGCTCCTGTTTTCATTAATTTTTGCAGGATCTGAATTTCTTGTAATGCATCTGACAATGTTTTATCATTGCCTGCCCAATACATATCTTCTGATTTTAAATCTTCAACAGTTAATTCTTCGTTCATTAAAAAAGCTTTATGTAATATCTGTGCTGGAAACTTAACATCTATTGTTGCATCATCAGATAATCCCATGCCACCAGAAAATTCACTTTTCTTAAAATAATATGATCTATATACATTTTCTGGATTTACCTGGTTTTTAGAATCTAATGTTACATATCCTAAATTTAAATGAGCTAAAGATTTTCCATATGATTTTATAGTTATTTTGGTTCCCCTTCTCTGGATCCATTCTAATAGATCATTTTTATATACATTTGGATCATCATGATGCAATTCGTGGTTTAATAAAAATTCAGGTATTTCTAATATATTATATTCTGATTTAGATATTTTACCTTCAAACCATTTTTCTACTCTTTCACGATCCATCTTGCCACCAAACTTTTCTTTTACCAGCCTTTCAGCTTTATCATAAAAATCTCCCTGCCTTAATTTTGCTTGATAGCTTACTTGATCCAAAGGTATTTCAGGATGATAACCCCATTCTTCTAATGCATCTCCTGCCCATCTAATATCTTTTAGTTTAACTTTGTGCATCCAAACATTTTCTTCATAATCATCTCCCATAATTAAACCATGCTGTGTTGCATAGCTATAAGAAGGTGTGATCCAATCTCCAGGATTTAATTCATTTTCAGGACTATATCTATATATAGTAACTATTTTGTCTGGATTGCCTTGATTTTCTTTAAGAAGCTTTACAAATTCTAATGTTTCCTGATATGCTTCATTCCCTAATCTTCTTCCAGCATCATCTTCATTATTATCTCTAAATGAATAGGGACTTGCAGATGTGTAATGAAATGGTGCATCTAAAATATCTTTAGGTGCAAAAGAATCTTCTCCTATCATATTATGTGCTTGAGGTCCATCTTCTGATGGTCTATGATTACCTTTGTAATTTAGATCTGGTCCAGTTTTATCACCTGGTGCAACAACTACTGGAATATGTGTATCTTTGTTTTTGTATGCTTGTGTATATCTATTAGCACCATCTGTAAGAACAAGCTTGCCTTTATAATATTCTGCTTCTACTGGCTGTTTGATCTGTCTACCTGGCTGTGGATCATCTTCTGCCAATGTTTCAAACCTACTTATTAATTCTTCTGGATTTCCAAACTCTGTTAATGGAACAAATAAAACTTCTCCTTCTTCTCCATTTGTGTTTTCTACAAATACTGAATTTCCTTCTACTCTTGGATCTCCTACAACTTCAGCTAATTCTACTTTTTCTTTTACATTTTCTTTAGATCTTTTTATAGCTTGAAATGAATCTGTGTTTTTTTGTTCGTCAATTTCTCTTTTTATATCTTCTTGTGTTTTAACACCAATGTTTTTTAATAAACCAGCTTTTTGGTAGTATCTTCTGATCTTTGGATCTAACTCATCTTGAAACAATCCAATCATTCTTCCTGCATCTTTTACTAAATTGTCAAGCATTAATCTTACTTGACCAGTATATCCTTTATATTTACCAATTTCTTTATTGTAATAATAGTTTTTACCTTCATGTTCAAAATATTCTTGTGATGTTCTTCCACCTGTTTGAGATACCTCTAATGTTTTATAGTAGTCATCCCAGATCTTTCTTTCAGCAGATCCCATGTTTTTGTATGCCATGCCATATATTTCTTCTAAAACTGTATCAGCATTTGCACCAGTAAACAATTTAACTGCTACTTTATAATGCCCTTCTAATTCTTTCCATGCTGTAGATCCAAATATATCTATTACATCAGTTTCAGATAATTCATCATAAGGGATTCCCTCACCTTCTATCCACTGTTTTATTTTGCTTATATCATGACCTTGTGCTTTTAATTTTTCTATTGTAATGCTCATTGTTTTATCTACTATATCAAGCAATCCTACATTATCAAAAGTATTAGGATTTTGTTTAATTAAAGCTGTTGCCATATTTAATGCTTGTGCTTTGTTTGCAGAATTTGTAATTCTTTCTTTAGATTTTTTTAATTTTTTTGTTAGGTTTTCTGATCCTTCTTCTGGTCCTATAAAATCAGGATTATCTCTATCCTCCATTTGTTTTTGCAATTCCTTACCTTCTTTTATTGCACTGTTAAATTCTGCATCATTTTCTTTACGAGCTTTATTTATTGTTCTTCCTGCTTCTGATTTATTAAATTTTTCATTTTCATAATATGTTGAAGCACCTTGCAATGTAACATTACCTACAGCTGGTATTGTAAAGGATACAAGCATTTGCATAAATTCTTCAGCTGTTGGGTTTGTCCATTCAAAATCACCTCTTGCTAATTCAGGATCTAAAAATCCATTTTCTGCAAGAACATGTGTCATATGCCTCATACCTTCACCCATAGGATATTCTTCTAACATTTCTTCTAAAATACCATCATAACCAGCTGATCTTAAATATTGATTAATGTTGTTTTTCCACTGAACCTCTGTCCCTGGAAATGTTTTTAAAGGATTCTTTTTAATTATAGCTTGTATTAATGCAGATTTGTATATCATGTCTGCTACTTGTGTTTTTCTTACCCATTTAAATGCTGGACCAATAATATAATATCCTGTTCTTTCAGATAAAGATTCTACATGCTCTCTTGTTCTTGCAAACTTTTTTGCTGTATCTTCGTCTAATCCTTCATTGGCTATATATATTTCTGATGTAGCTGGATCAATATTAAAATTAGGTAACATATATTGCATTGTTGTTTTGTCTACTTTTGAAACCCATGATCTGTTTCCATCTTTATCTGTTGTAAAAGTTTTAATTCCTTCATTCATTAATATATTAGCACTTGTTACTTTTAATGTTTCATCAATAACTTTTCCATATGTTAGCACACCTTTTTTTCTAATTGTTTTTCCCAGCTTTTTTTCTATTGCTTCTCTAACAGTTTTGCTCATTATGGATCCAACAACTTCTTTTCCTATCTGATTAGCATATCCAGCAATTCCAAATGATGATGCTATTTCAAGACCAAATGGAATCATGTGTGCCACTGTTTCACCTACAGAACCCCAGAATGTAGTGTTATTTTGTTTAGATTGATTTTTCAATATGTATTCATATATAAGCAATGCATCTTCATCACTTATATCTCCACCAGCTCTTAAAGATTCTGATGCTTGCCATACTCTATATAATTCACTGTATTCATACCCTGAAGATATATATGGAAGCAATTTTGATGGTTCATTTGTAAATTCTAATATAACATCTCCAAGTGATCTTGTAGAATTATAGTCATTCCATATTTTCCATTTTTCAGGATTTTTATTATGATCAGGTTCCATAAAAAGATTACCATTAGGCATAACAGGATCTTCTGCCATATATGTTTCTTGATTATATAATCTATATCCACTCCTGTATATTTCTCCTGATATTGCTGAATGTTGATTTAATTCTTCTCTTGTCATTCCTGATGTGTCTTTTGTTAAATGATCTATTATTTGTTTTTCATCTTTTAATTCAAGATTTTTTCCTATTTTTACAGGAACAACTTCTCCATAATTATATTCATCTATATTTCTGTTAGCAGAATTTTTAATAGGATGCATTTCAGGTGTTTCATCTTTAATTAAATGATAACCATTATGTGCTTTGCTATCACCAATTTGTTCGTAAAGTTTTTTATTTCCAGCTAAATGATCGTGTTGTTCACGAGATCCATCTAATCCCCCAACACCATCTAATAAAGTTTGTTCCCATACTGTTGCAGGATCATCACCTCTCATGTCATAATGATATTGTTGAGAAAATGTTGGTAACTCTCCATTGTTTAAAGAATCATAATATCCTTGCACTTCTTCTTCATGTTTGGCATCTGGATATAATAAACCTTTTCCATAAAGTGGTGCTGACAAAACTAATGATTTTTCAAATGTAGAAAGATCGTTGGTTTTAAATATTTCTGGTTTTTTGTTTTTATAATATTGTTCTGTTAAAGAAAGTTTTGAGTGAGGATTAAATTTAAAATCTTTTACTTTTGGATCATCTAATTTAATTTTTGGTAAAATTGTTCCATCTGTTGCTATAACTTGATCTGGAATTTCAATTTCAGACATTATCCTTTTAAAATCTTTAGATTTTTTAGATCTTTGTGGTAAGTGAAATTCATGATCAGGATTTGATGTTTGATCATACCACCACTTCCTTATTCTTGCAACAGCTAATTTTTCATCTTTTCTCTCATCATCTGACAAAGATGATATAACTGGATGATCTTTTGAACCCAATATTCTTGCTACATGAAAATCGTCTAGCTCTGTCCATGTATCATCAGGCTCAAATAAATAATTTGAATTGTTATATTGTTTAGGATTGAAACTCATTATTTAGATTTTTTAGATGTGATTTTTTTCCACATTTTTTTAACAGGATCCCACCCTGCTTTTATTGCTTCTTTTATATCTATGGTATCGTCTGGCTTCCAATTTTTATCCTTATAACTTAAAGCTCTTTTTTCTTTTTTGTTTCCCTTTTCTTTTTTAGGCTTTTCTTTTTTAGTTTTATCTTTTTTAGGTTTATCTTTTACTGGTTTATCTTTTTTAGGTTTACTTGTTTTTTCTACAGATTCTCCAGAAAAATATTCTTCTGAACTTACATCACGAGATTCACCTTCTTCGTCATCTTGTATAGTATAAGTTTTCTTTTCTTTAGTTTTAACTGATTTCTTTTCCTTGATTTTAACTGATTTCTTTTTATCTTTTTTAGTTTTTAATTGTCCATCTTCTCCATATATATCTTTATACATAACTGCATCAGGATAATTACTATGATATTTTCCAGATGTATTTACCCATTGACCTGTTGCAGGATCCCACACAACATCATAATCACTTTTAAGCAAATGTCCACCAGGTGTATTGTTCAACACATCCATTTTTAATTTGTTGTTTTCTCTAAATTGTTTTTCTTTATACTCTTTAGATCCAACTGTTGGATTTGCATTACTACTTGGTGCTTCCTCTTTTTCTATAGCAAAATAATTATTTTTTAAAAACTCGTCTTTTGTTATTCTTTTTCCATCTACTATCAAATATCCATCCCCTGGCATATCTAATATCTTTTGTTTAAATTCATCAGTAAGATTAGGAATTTTTTCTGTTATTATTGTGTCCATCTTTTTATTTTCAGATGATTTACCTTTATGGTGTTCTATAGCATCATCCATATCTTTCAGCTTTTGTGCTAATATTTTTTTCTCTCCTTCATCTTCAGTATTTTCAAAAAGCTCTAATAATGTATTTCTGCTTTTTATTAGCTTATCTGAATCCATGTTTTGATATTCTATTCTTTGTGTGGCTCTATCTTCTGTATAGCCTTTTACCATTTCATTATCTAATACTTTTTTTTCTTCTAAATCTTTTTCTTTTTGGATGTTTTCTTTGTTTTGATTTTCTACATAAGTTTTATGTTTTTCTACTTTTTTCATTAGATCTTGTTCATCCTTACCATAAACATATGATCCATCTTCCATCTTTTGATGAAATGGAAATTTTGATTTCATTTTTTCATGTGCAAGATAATTATCCATTGCTTCTTTGTTTTCAAAATCTTTTTTATTTTTTCCAATACCTACATAATATTTTCCATCTTTACCTTTCCTACCTCTACCTGCTATGGCTAAACCTATACCTGCTAATGCTCCTAAACCTCCTATAACATCTGATGGTCCACCAGATCCAGATCCACCACCAGATCCTGATCCTGATCCAGGTGATTTTACAGATTGTGCTGGTGGTATCTTTGCAT
>Ga0208666_1000109_pt1 | contig 36719 bp, 35 predicted proteins | sample 5B_taG_FD_184078 | JGI IMG/M metagenome (GOLD analysis project Ga0208666, IMG submission 184078) | Marine viral communities from the Subarctic Pacific Ocean - 5B_ETSP_OMZ_AT15132_CsCl metaG (SPAdes) (version 2) | ecosystem: Environmental > Aquatic > Marine > Oceanic | place: Pacific Ocean...
TTTGCACGTTTAGATGAAGAAGACTCTGATGGAGATATTCCTATCATTGGTTTAACTGGCGCAGGATATTGGGACTTTAGAGAATTTGGTGGAATACCTGCAGATAAATCTAGCAACAGTAACCAAAGTGATGTTAATTTTGTAGTACCTGGTGCCGCAGACGATGGTAACATGTACACAGTTATAGCAGAGTTCCAGAAAATTTATTAGGAGGTAACTGATGGCCAATACAACTTCCGGCACAGTTATTTTTGATAAGGGCTTTGCAGTTGATGATATTATTGCAGAAGCATACGAGCGTATCGGATCACAAGTAACGTCTGGATATCAATTAAAGACAGCAAGACGCTCTCTTAACATATTGTTTCAAGAGTGGGGTAATAGAGGTTTGCACTACTGGGAAGTAGCTGAAACTAATATTGACTTAATCGAAGGTCAAGCTGAATACACATTTTATAGATCAAGCGATGATGGCACAAGTTCTAGCACTAATGCAACATCTAATGTTTATGGTGTGGCGGATATTCTAGAAGCAACTATAAGAACCAATAGAACTGCAACAACACAAGCTGATTCTGCTTTAACGAAAATAGATAGATCAACTTATTCTGCATTAGCAAATAAATTAACTAAAGGAACTCCGGCACAATATTTTGTTCAAAGATTTATAGACAAAACAACTTTAACTGTTTACCCAACAGCAGACTCTACTAATGCATCTAAAGACTTACATTTTTATTATGTAAAAAGAATACAAGATGCAGATTCAACTTATACAGATGCAACAGACGTACCATACAGATTTGTACCGTGTATGGCTTCAGGATTAGCTTTTTATTTAGCACAAAAATTTAATCCACAATTGGTACAACAAATGAAATTATTATACGAGGATGAGTTGGCAAGAGCGTTAGCAGAAGACGGTTCTTCTACGAGCACTCACATAACTCCTAAAAACTATTACCCGAATATTTAATTATGGCAAAATACGCAAAAGCAATATCAGACAGATCAGGAATGGAGTTTCCATATAAAGAAATGGTCACAGAATGGAATGGTTCTTTTGTGCATATATCTGAGTATGAAGAAAAACATCCTCAATTAGAATTAAGAGCTAATAGAGGTGCAGAACAACAAGGTTTAAAAAACGCTAGACCTAAAAGAGTAGAAAATGAAGTTATAATACTTCTTGTACCTAATCCTTTTGAAACCATAGCTGCAAGTTCTGGAATTATAAATGTAAAAGAACAAAGCCACGGAAGATCGACTGGAGATACTGTAAGATTTAGAGGTGCAAGATATATTACATCTGATCCAGATGGATTTCAAAACCCTTCTAATTTTGATGGTATTACAGGTTCTAATATAGCAAAAGCTGCTGGTTACTCGATAACTGTAGGCAAAAGAGATTCAAGTGGAAATATTACAAACACAGAAAATTTCTATCACTTTACTGTAGACACAGATACTGCTACAACTGGTGGTATATCAGGAGGAGGAGAAGGTTGTTCATCAGGACCAGCAACCTTAACAGCATAATATGGCAGGACTAAGCGCATCAGGATTAAAAACACAAATAAAAAGCTACACAGAAGTTAGCTCTACGGTGCTATCAGATTCTGTTTTAGAGAATATTATTTTAAATGCTCAATATAGAATATTTAGAGATGTGCCAATTGATGCTGATAGAAAAACATCTACAGGTAATTTTACATCTGGAACAGGCACTGTAACTGTGCCAGCAGGAGCTGTATTTATTAGAGCAGTTCAAGTTTATACTGCAACGGGATCTACTTATACAGGTGCTAATACATATTTAGAAAAAAGAGATTTAACCTTTTTAGAGGAATATATTTCAGCAACTACAACCACTGGAACACCAAAATATTATGCAATGCTAGATACAGGGGCAACTGGAGAAAGTTCATCAAACTCTGGATCTATAATTGTGTCACCAACACCAAGTGCAACTTTTGCATATAAAATACATTACAACGCAGCACCAGCTTTATTAGAAAACAACGACACTAATTATATTAGTATGAATTTTCCAAATGGTCTGCTATATTGTTGTCTAGCAGAAACCTATGCTTTTTTAAAGGGACCTGCAGACATGTTACAGTTATACGAACAAAAATATAGACAAGAAGTTGAAAAATTTGGAGGAGAACAAATAGGTAGAAGACGAAGAGATGACTACACAGATGGAACAGTCAGAATACCTGTTAACTCACCAACACCGTAAGGATTAAAATATGGCATCATCATTTTCAGATTTGGGTTTAGAACTAATGGCAACTGGCGAAAACGCCGGTACATGGGGAACAAAAACTAACACCAACTTACAAATTATAGAAAAATCTATTGCTGGTTATGTAGAACAAGCAGTAACTAGTGGTGGTACAACAGCGTTAAGTATTACAGATGGAGATACAACAGAATCAACATCAGTTGCAAGACACGCTGTAATTAAACTTACAGGGACAATAACAGGAAACTCAATTGTAACTGTTCCTGACTCAATAGAAAAAGTTTACATTGTAACTAACGGCACATCAGGTGCATACACTGTTCAATTTAAAACAGCATCAGGAACTGGTATTACTTTTGGAGTATCAGAAAAAACTACAAGATTAGTTTATTCAGATGGAACTAATATTGTTGATGCAGGATTTGGTGGCGCATCTGATATGGAAGGAAGAGAGTTAGTTTTAGATGCTGATGGTGATACAACTATTACAGCAGATACTGATGATCAAATAGATATTAAAATTGCTGGAGCAGATGATTTTCAATTTACAGCAAACACTTTTACTGCACAATCTGGCAGCACAATTGCTGCACAAGCATTAACTGCTACTACAATAACAGCTAGTGGTATTGTAAAAACAGACGATACAACTGAAGCAACTTCTACAACAGATGGCTCCTTACAAACAGATGGTGGATTATCTGTAGCTAAAGATGCTGTTTTTGGTGATGATGTTAAATTATTAAGTGATAGTGCTGTATTAAATTTTGGTGCAGATTCAGATGTATCACTTACTCATGTTGCAGATACAGCTTTATTATTAAATGCTGCAATGAGATTACAATTCAGAGATTCTGGATTATATATAGGTTCTAATGCAGACGGGGATTTAGACATTGTATCAGATGGTACTGCAGTTGATTCAATTAATTTAGAATCAGCAGGTGGTATTACATTAGATGCAGGTACAGCAGGTAGTGGTATTATTTATGAAGATGATGGCACTGAGATGGCTCGTATTCATAATTCATCTAGTGATGTAATTTTAGAAACTAAAGTTTCAGATAAAGACTTTGTTATTAAAGGTAACGATGGCGGTTCAACAGTTACTGCTGCAACTTTTGATATGTCTGATGCTGGTACTTTAGCATTAAATCATGATTTAAGAGTAGCTGATGGAGGACAAATAGGTTCTGCTTCAGATGCTGATGCAATTTCTATTTCTTCAGGTGGTGTAGTAACATTTTCACAAGCACCAGTATTTCCTGATGGTTCTATAAACATTGCTGATATTGATCTTGATGGTGGAACAGATGTAGGTGGTGCTATTGCTGATGCTGATTTATTTTTAATAGATGACGGTGCCGGTGGCACAATGCGAAAAGCAACTGCTTCAAGAATTAAAACATACATGGGTGCTGCTACAGGTGAGTTCTCAGTGGCAAACCTTGATATTGATGGTGCAACAGATATTGGTGCAGCAATTGTAGACGCTGACTTATTTATTATTGATGACGGTGCTGGTGGAACAAATAGAAAAGTTACAGCATCTAGACTAAAAACTTATGCACAAACAGGTGTATCTTCAGCAGCAGATGACATTACTGCAGGTGATGCAGCTGTTAGTCTTACAACAACATCAGGTAACATTACAATTGATGCACAAGCTGGTGATTCAGATATTATATTTAAAGGGACAGATAGTTCTTCAGATATTACTGCTGCAACTTTTGATATGTCTGATGGTGGTGCACTTATACTTGAAGGTGGTGTTATTGACGTTAAAAATAGAGGATCACAATCTGTTGTAAGATTTTACTGTGAATCTTCTAATGCACACTATGCACAAATTCAAGCTCCTGCGCACTCAGATTTTTCTGGTAACGTAACTTTAACTTTACCTGCCTCAACTGACACAATTGCAGGTATTGCAGCTACACAAACATTAACAAACAAAACTTTAACTACACCTGTAATTGCAGAGATAGATTCAGGATCAACAATTACACTTGATGCAACAACAGATATTACATTAGACGCTGACGGTGGTGATATATTCTTCAAAGACGGTGGAACAACTATTGCTACATTTACAAATAGTTCTACTGATTTTATAGTTGAGTCTGCAACATCAGACAAAGATATAATATTTAAAGTTAATGATGGTGGTTCTTCTACAGAAGTTGCTAGATTTGATGGAGACGTTTCGGCGTTTAAAATGGCTTCTGGCAAACAATTACAATTAGGTGCTGCTGAGGAACATATTTCAGGCGATGGAACAGACATAACTTTTGCTGTTGGTTCAGGCGGAGATATAAATATTGGATCTGGCATTGGATTAACTTTTGGTGATGATGGTGAAAAAATTGAAGGCGATGGAACTGATTTAACCATATCTTCTAGTGCTAAATTAAATTTAACAGCAACATCAGATGTTCACATACCTAATAACGTTGGAATAGTTTTTGGTGGAGACTCAGAAAAAATTGAAGGTGACGGAACAGATTTAACTATATCAGCTAATAATTTAACAATTGATGCAGCTGCTGATATTATATTAGACGCAGCAGGTAACGATTTTAACTTTAAAGCTGGTGGCACAGAAGTTTTAAGAATAACTAACTCATCAAGTGATGTAATTATAAGACCAGTTGTTGATGCTAAAGATATTATTTTTCAACAAAGAGATGGCACAGAAGTTGCAAGAATTGAAGACAATGGAACGTTTAATATTGTAACAGATAAGTTAGCTATTAATGGAACAGCAGTTACATCTACAGCAGCAGAATTAAATATATTAGATGGTGTTAACTCAACAACTGCAGAATTAAATATTATAGATGGCGGCACATCAGCAACAAGTACAACAGTTGCAGATGCAGATAGAGTTGTATTAAATGATAATGGTACAATGGTTCAAGTGGCTATGACTGATATTAAAACATATATTGGTGGTGGAACTTCTTGGCAATCTGTTAAAACTTCTAATTACACTGCATCAGCAGGACAAGGTGTATTTGCAAACACAACGTCAGCATCATTTACAGTTACATTACCAGCATCACCTAGTTTAGGAGATGAGGTTTCAATTAAAGATTATGCAGGTACATTTGATACAAATGCACTTACAGTAGGAAGAAATTCACAACCCATAGAAGGCGTAGCTGCAGACTTAACTGTCAGTGTAGAAAGAGCTGGTTTTACATTAGTGTATTCTGATTCTACACAAGGTTGGCTATTGAAAGATAAATAATGGCTAAGTATAAAGATATTGGTGGTACAACCGTTGGGTTTAGAAGCGGTTCAGAAGAATATACATATCCATCTGGATTTGAAGGTTCAATTTATTATAATTCTAGTAATGGTCAATTTGAATTTGTAGGTTTAGGCTCTGGCACTTGGGCTACTGGTGGTAATATGAATACAGGAAGATTTAATACTGCTAGTGGTTTTGGAACACAAACTGCGGGTGCAGTTACTGGAGGACAAACTCCAGCAGATGATTATACAGACAATGTAGAAGAGTATAATGGAACGTCTTGGACTGAAGTTACTAATACTTCAAGAGATAAATTTGCATCATCTAATTCTTCAGGAACACAAACTGCTGGATTATTATGTGGTGGTTATGTGGAGCCAGCAAGTGGTGCTGTAAATTCAACAGAAGAATACGATGGTACTAATTGGACAAGTGGTGGAAACTATCCTTTATCTATACAAGTTGGAGCATTAATTGGAACACAGACAGCGGCACTTTTTGCAAGTGGTGTTGAGCCATCACCTTCAGTAACAGCAGTATGTAATACCTATAATGGATCATCGTGGACTGAAATAGCTGAAATTAATACTGGAAGAAAACAAGGAACAATAGGTAGTGGAACTACAACTGATGCTATAATTGCAGGCGGTAGAGATAATTCTAATAATGCTTTAAGTGGTGCAGAAACTTGGAACGGAAGTTCATGGACTGAAGTAGGAGATTTAAATACTGCTAGATTTTTAGCTTCTGGCTCACAAAATGGAGTTTCAACAGCTACTATAGCTGCAGGAGGATTTGTTTCTCCTAATAATTCTATGACAAATACTGAATTTTGGAATGGAACATCATGGGCAGAAACAAATGATTTATCACAAAAAAGAGCTTACTCTCAAGGTGCTGGAACAGGAACTCTAGCATTAGCTATGGGAGGTAATACTGGACCAGGAGGTAATCCTGCAATTTTAACAGCAACAGAAGAGTGGACATTTTCTCACCCTATTAAGACAGTGACAACAAGTTAAAAATAAATTATAACAAAAGAAAAGGAGGATAAACTATGGCATACAAATACAGTGTAAAAGAAAACTGGGGCAAAAATGCAAACGGTGATTCATTTATTCGTCATGAAGATAGAAAAATGTTTTATATTGAAGGTTTCCCTGGCAATGTCTGGGTAACTGATGACAATGTATACGCTGACAGATGGATAGCTAGACACAGTGCAACGGCTAAAACTAAGTCGCAAGCACAAGCTATTGTTGATAGTGAAATTGATGATGCTCAAGCTGTTTATGATGCTTTGTCAGAAGAAGATAAAGCATTACAATCTAGACCAACAGATATAACATTACCGTAGTAGAATCCTCATGGCAGAATACAAAGCTATACATGGAACTCTGGTTGAGCATAAGACATCTGATCCGTTAGCGGCAGGTATCGATAATGCTACGTGGGCTTCTGGTGGTGCTTTAAACACAGCTAGATCAGAATTAGCAGGAGCAGGAGTTCAAACTGCAGCCATAGCTTTTGGTGGACTAGTTTTTCCCCCAAGAGTTGCAAACAATGAATTATATGATGGTAGTAGTTGGACTGAAGTTGGAGATTTAAACACAGCAAGATCAACTCACACGGGAATAGGTTTATCAACTGCTGCGTTAGCAGTAGGAGGTCAGACACCAACAGCAGTAGTGGCTATCACTGAAAGTTGGGACGGTTCGTCATGGACTGAAGTTGGAGATTTAAATTCTGGTAGACAAAATATGACAGGTTCAGGAACAACACCAGCAGCATTAATCTTTGGTGGTAACGATGGATCAAATAGAGGTTATACAGAAACTTGGGATGGTAGTAGCTGGACTGAAGCAGGTGATTTAAACACAGCGAGATCAGATCTAGCAGGTGCTACAAATGGAACTACAACTGCTACACTAGCTTTTGGTGGTGGCACTAATCCAAAAGCACAAAATGAAAGTTGGAATGGTTCTGCATGGACAGAGTTAGGAGATTTAAATACAGGTAGACAAAATTTAGGCGGAGGAGGTGTTCAAACAGCTGCTTTAGCATTTGCTGGAGAAACTGTTGCTATTACTGAAAGTTGGGATGGCTCTTCATGGACTGAAGTAGCAGATCTTTCAACAGCAAGATATGATTTAAATACTGGCGGAGGTGGAGCTAGTAGTTCTTTAGCATTAGCATTTGGAGGTAATGCACCAGGTGGTAAACAAACGGCAACAGAAGAATTTACAGCAGCACAAATAACAGATTCAATAAAAAGAGATGGACAAGCTTTCTATCGTAGTGATACAGGCGACTTTAAAGTTTCATTAACACAATTTGGTACAGGTGCTTGGTCCTCTGGTGGTAATTTAAATACTCCAAGAAATGATTTAGATGGAGCAGGCAGTGCAACTGCAGGATTAGCTTTTGGAGGAAATCCAGGTAATTCAAATTCTACAGAAGAGTATGATGGAAGTGCATGGACATCCGGTGGAGCTTTAAATACAGGAAGAAGAGCTTTAACAGGTTTTGGATTACAAACAGCAGCTATAGCTACAGGAGGTTCAGAAGGTCCTTATAACGATGACACAGAACAATATAATGGATCTAGTTGGACTGAAATAGCTGAAATTAATACAGCAGGTGGTGGTTCACCAGGTTCTGCTGGCACAACAACTGCAGGTTTAGTTTTTGGTAGAAGAAAATTACCAGGTGCTACTAAAGGTGGAGAAACAGAAACTTGGGATGGTAGTAGTTGGACTGAAGTAGGGGATTTAAATACTGCTAGATGGGCGATAGGTGGATTAGGAACTCAAACAGCTGCTTTAGCAGTTGCTGGAGCACCCCCTCATTATGCTAATGTAGAACAATGGGATGGTAGTAGCTGGACTGAAGTAGGAGATATTAACTCAGCAAGAAGTGCTGGAGGTGCATCTGGAATTACAACGAGTGCTTTATATTTTGTTGGAGAAGATTCAACTGGATCTAGAAATTTAACAGAGGAGTGGAACGGAAGTGCTTGGACTGAAGTAGCTGATGCATCAGCTGGTGCTGGTAAAGTTGCAGACTCTGATAATAGTTCTCTAAGTGCTTTTTTTGCTGGTGGAGATGGTCCTCCAGGTTCTTTTGTTGCAACAACAGAAGAATGGCTTGTACCTGAATCAGTAAGTAATTTAACAATAACGGATTAATATGTCATACGGAAGTGGAAATAGCGGAGATTACAAAAAACTAAAAGGTCAGATGATACAAGTCACTGACACTGATCCAGTTGTGTATGCTGGTGCTTGGTCTTCTGGTGGTAGTTTAAATACTGCAAGAAGAAGAGTTGGGGCTGCAGGTATTCAAACTGCTGCAATAGCTTTTGGTGGTAGTAGCGATCCTCCAGTAAGAGCAAATGCTGAACAATACGATGGAACAAGTTGGACTGAAGTAGGTGATTTAAACACAGCTAGAGAAGCAATGGGTCCTAGTTCAAAAGGAAGTCAAACAGCTGTTTTAGCTGCTGGTGGAAATCCAATTACAACAGCTAACGAATTATGGGATGGAAGCAGTTGGACTGAAGTAGGCGATATTAATACAGGCAGAGAAGGGTTAGGAGGAGGTGGAACATCAACAGCAGCATTTGTTGCAGGTGGAACCACTGCTACAGCGAGACAAGTTTTATCAGAAACTTGGGATGGTTCTTCTTGGACAGAAGTTGGAGACTTAAATGCTGCAAGGTCTTTTGCTGGGATGTTTGGAACACAAACATCTTCTATATTTGCAGGAGGAGATATTGCAACTGGTCAATCAGCAGCTAATGAATCTTGGAACGGATCAGCTTGGACTGAAGTAGCAGATTTAAATGAAACAAAAAAAGCTATGGGTGCAGCTGGAACAGATAACACAGAAGGTTTAGTTTTTGGTGGCGGTGTTCCTGGAAGAACAGCAAACACAGAGACTTGGAATGGTTCTTCTTGGACAGAAGTTGGAAATTTACCTGCGGTAATAGATAATAATACAGGAGCAGGATCAGAAAGTAGTGCAATAACTGTAGGTGGTCGTAGTGCAACTGCAATTACAGGTGTAACAAATGAATGGTCTTTTCCATCAACACCTGTAGTACAAGAAGGACAACTTTGGATTAAAACTGCAACAGGTACTAGTAGTGTTATGAAAGGATACCAGGCTCAAGGGACAGGTGCATGGGCAACTGGTGGAAATTTAAATGAGGCAAAAAGAGGATTATATTCAGCGGCAGGAGCTAGTTCAAGTGCAGGACTTATAGCTGGCGGACAAACTTCAGACACAACTGTAACAGCTAACGCAGAAGAATATAATGGAACAGCATGGACAGAAAAAAGTAATTTAAATCAACAAAGAATGCAAATGTCTACAGCAGGTAGTCTTACGGCTGCATTATGTGTAGGTGGAAATGTTCCAGGAGCCTCAGCTTTAGCAGAATCCTGGAATGGAAGTAGTTGGACTGAAGTAGGCGATTTAAATCAAGCAAGACGTTTAGCTGCACATTGTGGAACAAGCACTGCATCATTATATGCTGGAGGATATACTCCAGATAGTAGTGCTTTAGTAGAATCATGGAATGGTTCTTCATGGACAGAAACTGGAGATTTAAACACAGCTAGGGAAGAATTAGCTGGATCAGGAACACAACCAGCGATGATAGTTTTTGGAGGAGGTAGCCCTTCAGTAACAGCAAATGCAGAAAAATGGGATGGCACTGCATGGACAGAAGTAGCTAATTTAAATACAGCTCGAAAAAATTTGGGAGCGTCAACTGGAGGAACATCTACAGCAGCTTTAGGTTTTGGTGGACAAACTGGAAGTTTAGAAGACGCAACAGAATCTTGGAATGGTAGTTCTTGGACAGAATTAGGTGATATGTCAACCGCAAGAAAACAATTAAGTGGTAATGGAACACAAGTAAGTGCTCTAGGTGCAGGGGGTTTTACAGACGACAATGTAACATCAACAGAAGAATGGACAGTTCCATTTGTAACTAAAACAATAGGCACAGATTAGACTTGACTGTTATTTAGAAAGTTATTATATAAGTAATAAGAAATGGATAAAGAAAAACGAAATATACAGACGTTAGCAACTACGCAATCTAAATATTTATCAGATATATTAGATGTCGAAGATGTTAAAGAGTTTAAGTCATTAATTCCTGAGCTAAAAGATACTTGGAAAAAGAAACAAGTATTTAGAACAGAAACAGAGATGAGATTTTCTGTATTATCAGATAATAAATATCCAACAAGAGCAGCTAAATATTGGCAGTGTGTTAGAGAACAAAATACACACTTTGAAAATTTAATGCACTTATCATTTGATGCTAGAAAAAATGATGTAGAGATAGAAAAATTAAGAGTAAAAATTAAAGAAGAAAAAAATAAACTAGAAAAACAATTATTACAAATAGAATTAGAAGAAAAAATATATGGCAAAGCAAGCATGGAACTTGTAGCTAAACACAGAATGAGAGAAGTAGCTACATGGTCTAAACTTAAAAAAGAATTTCATGATGGATCGTTTGATGACAAAGATGTAAATACACATCAAGCACATTCATATAAATTAAGATTAGAACATCAAAAAGCAACACTAACACCAGGCTCCTCTCAACCAGAGGTATTTAATGTATTAGGACAATTAAATACATTAGATAGAGTTATGAGAGAAGGTGAATTGTTGCCTAATAAAGAAAAGAAAAAAATAAAAAGAAAGTAATATGAAATTTGACTTTGTTTATCTTGGTCAGACCGTTCTTAAATATCAAGTTCCTTTAGAAATTTTTGTTGGTCTCAATGATATATACGAAAAACGTAAAAAAGAATTACCTAAAGCCAATAAACAACTTGTAGGTAAAATAGAAGATGAAGTATCTTTATTTTATTCTGGTCCTAACAACAATAAAATGCATCAACATTCTTTTTTATCTCAAGATATACTAATGTGGTTTGATTCTATTTTTGATCATTATCTTACATGGAATAAAATAGGTGAAAACCAAAGAGCAATAAATTCTATATGGGTTAATGAAATGAAAGCACATGAGTACAATCCAATACATATTCATCAAGGTAAATTATTCACAGGCTTATCATCAGTTATGATTATGAAATTACCAAAAGAAACAGGTATAGAATATTCAGCACCAGACAAACCTATGAATGGAAGACTACAAATTATAGGTGCAGCTAATGGTCAGTTTGCTAAAACAGATTATTCTCCTGAATGTAAAATAGGAGACTTTTATGTTTTTCCTTATGACATGAGACACTGTGTTTATCCTTATAATAATAGTAAAGAAAAACGTAGAACATTAGTTTGTAATGTTGATGTTGATTATAATCCGGTATCATCAAGAACAGCTGGAGGACAATTAGAATGATTATAAAAATGCCAAGATGGCAATCTTACATGGCTACCACAACAGAACCTTTGTTTACTCCACAACAATGTCAAGATATTATAAATGCAGGTCATTCAGAAAAACCACAAGTGGCACAAGTGGGTATGAACAAACCAGGTGGTGGCGTTGATAAGAAGAAAAGAACAACAACAATATCTTGGATACCATTTAAAAAATTACCAGAAATGTATAAAAAAGTAGAACATCAATTATCATTAGTAAACTTAAATCATTTTGGTTTTGAAAATGTACATATAACAGAACCTGCACAGTTTACAGAATATCCTAAAGGTGGATTTTATGATTGGCATATGGATTTAGATGTTAACGGTCAACACGAACCACCAGTTAGAAAAATATCTATGACGTGTTTATTATCTGATCCATCTACGTTTACAGGTGGTGAATTAGAATTTACAGAAAAACATAAAATAAATAATTTAAAACAAGGACAAGCTATATTCTTTGCATCATTCTTAAGACATAGAGTAGCTCCTGTAAAAAAAGGAATTAGGAGGTCTTTGGTTATGTGGTTTGGAGGCCAACCTTTTAAATGAACCGAGAAATATTATTTCCAACTCCTGTCTATTGGAAAGATTTACCTAACGCAAAAGAACTTAATAAATATTTATTTAAACACATAAAAGCTTGGTACAAAAGCGATATTAAAAAAGGCAAACCTACTGGAGAATTTAAAACTAATTCTGGGTTTGGTTGGCATAGTTCAACAGATATGAATAATAAAAAAGAATATGATCCTTTAATATCAGAGTTATTTAAGATGGCTGAAGAATGTAATAAAGATTATGGTATTAAACCTAAATTAGGTTTAGGTAATATGTGGGCTAATGTAAGTCCAACTTATTCTTATAATAAAACACATACACATCCTAACGCTATGTGGTCAGGTGTATATTATATTAAAGTACCTAAAAATTCTGGTAAGTTGTTTTTAGAAGACCCTAGACCAGGACCTAATAATTACATGCCAAGAAGAATAGATAATCTACCTAAAGCCTTATGGCGTGTTATTGCTTATGAAGCAGTAGAAGGTAGAATGATATTTTTTCCATCATGGCAACCTCATGGTGTGGACATAAACATGAATACAGAAAAAGGTGAAAAGAACTGGCGTATATCTGTGTCATATAACTTTATACAAATATGAGTTTTAAAAAAAACAAATATCAAGTTATTAGAGGAGCTATATCAAAAGAACTAGCAGATATAGCTTTTACTTATTTAAGAATATCAGCAGAAGCAGATTATTGGTTACTTGCTAATCAAGCAACACACGAAGGTAATTTTTTAATAGGTAATTTTAAAGATAGGCAAGTTCCAAATTCTTATGCAAAATATGCAGACCGATTGATGGAAACATTACTTGTTAAAACTATACCTATGATGAAAGCTAAAACAGGTTTAAATTTAATACCTACTTACTCATACACAAGATTATATAAAACAGGTAATATATTAAATAGACATAAGGATAGACCTAGTTGCGAGATATCAACAACACTTAATTTAGGTGGTGATCCATGGCCTATCTATATTGATCCCACAGGGTCTAACAACGTCATAGATGAATATAAAGGTATAATGAAACCAAATGCTCCTAAAGGAAATAAAGTAGATTTAAAACCTGGCGACATGCTTATATATTCTGGCTGTGAATTAGAACACTGGAGAGAACCGTTTCAAGGTAAGTTATGTGGTCAAGTATTTTTACATTATAATCATGCAAATGGACCCTTTGCAAAGTCTAATTTATATGATAAAAGACCATTATTGGGTATACCCAAAACTCGTTGATTCCCAACGCAATCTAATATAATCTAATTAACCTATGTTACAAAAAGTTAAATTTGCACCTGGATTCAATAAACAAGTCACTGCTACTGGAGGCGAGAGCCAATGGGTTAACGGAGATAATGTTAGATTTAGATATGGCACACCTGAAAAAATTGGTGGTTGGTCTCAATTAGGTTCGGTTGCAGTAACGGGTCGTAATACAGCTATTCATCATTTTATCAATACGTCAGGTATTAAGTACGCTGTGCTTGGAACAAACAGAATTTTATACGCATACTCAGGTGGTATATTTTATGACATACATCCACTTAAATCTACAACAACATTAACTAGTGCTTTTTCTACAACTAACGGATCAGCAGTTGTAACATTAACATTTGCATCAGCACATAATATTAATCAATTCGATATTATCTTATTAGATAATTTTACATCTATAACAAACTCTGGTTTTACATCAGCTAACTTTGACGATAATAAATTTATGGTGACCACAGTGCCAACAGATACAACGATAACAATTAACGTTGGATCAAATGAATCAGGCAGTGGTGCCACTACATCAGGCGGTATTAGAGTTAGACATTATTATCCAGTTGGTCCAGCTGTAGAAGTTGCATCAACAGGTTGGGGATTAGGACCTTGGAGTGGTTTTAAAACAGGACAATTTACATCAACACTATCCTCAAGTATCAATGCATCCGTTACAAGTTTAACAATGGCTAGTTCAACTTCTTTTCCATCTTCAGGAACGGTATTGATTGATAATGAACTTATTACTTATACAGGTAACAGTGGTGGCACATTATCTGGTTTGACAAGAGGAGCTTCAGGAACCACAGCAGCAACACATTCATCAGGAGCTACAGTGACTGATGCATCTAATTTCTTTGCGTGGAATGCTGCAGCGTCAGGCGACGTGGTAACAGCACCAGGATTATGGTCATTAGATAATTTTGGTAATAAACTTATTGCAACTATTAATAGTGGTGAAACGTTTGAGTGGGACTCTAATCCTACTGGAGCTAACAACACAAGAGCAACGATTGTGTCAGGTGCACCAACAGCTTCTGCACTTTCTTTAGTATCTACACCAGATAGACACTTAATATTTTTTGGCACAGAAACAACGATTGGAACTAAATCTACACAAGATCCTATGTTTATAAGATTCTCTTCTCAAGAAGATATTAACACTTATGCACCATCAGCAACGAATACAGCAGGCACACAGAGACTTGCAGATGGATCAAAAATTGTAGGATGTATTAGAGGTCGAGATGCAATTTACGTTTGGACAGATACAGCATTATTTATTATGAGATTTGTTGGTCCACCATTTACTTTTTCATTTCAACAAGTTGGTACGAACTGTGGATTGATTGGACAGAACGCAGCGGTCGAAGTTGATGGTACAGCTTATTGGATGTCTGAAAATGGTTTCTTTAGATATACAGGTAAATTAGAGTCATTACCGTGTTTGGTTGAAGACCACGTATTTGATGATATTAATACAACGCCAAAACAACATATTAATGCAGGTTTAAATAATTTGTTTGGTGAGGTAATGTGGTTCTATCCTAACTCAGGATCAGGAACTGTAAACAGAGTAGTAACTTATAATTATTTAGACTCGTCTCCTCAAAGACCAGTGTGGACTACAGGAACATTAGCTCGAACATCGTGGCAAGATTCTGCTGTATTTGGTAAACCTCACGCAACAGAGTATGATGAAGACGGAGAAACAGCAGACACAGATGTTAACTATGTTCACGGAAACACTGACGGTACATCTACATATTACGAACATGAAACAGGATTAAACCAAGTTAAAGAAGGTGCAACTACAGCTATTGCTGCTAACATAGAATCAGGAGACTTTGATATAGGTCAACAAGGATTAGCTGGCGATGGTGAGTTTATGATGAAAATAAGAAGAGTGATACCAGACTTTTTATCTCAAACAGGAGATGCAGTAGTAACTTTAAATTTAAGAGATTTTCCAAATGATACACAAGCTAGTTCTACATTAGGACCATTTACTATTACAAGTGGTACACAGAAAATAGATACACGAGCTAGAGCGAGATCTATATCTTTAAAAATAGCTAATACAAGCACAAGTCAGTTTTGGAAATTAGGCACATTTAGAATAGACTATCAACCGGATGGAAGAAGATAATGGCTAGAATTGTACAAGCATTAACACAACCTAATAAAGAATACGATCAACAGATTCAACAATCATTTGTTAGAGATGTTGATAGTGTAATACAAAAACTTAATACAACGTTCCAACAAGACGTAAAAGATGAAGTTGAAGCGTTTAACTTTTTCTTAGCATAATGGCAAATTCTTTTGTAAATAAAAAAGCTGATTTAACATCAACGAGTGCTACGACATTATACACTGTACCCACAGCTACAACGAGTGTGGTTAAGTCTATATTAGTGTCCGAGGACTCTGGTAACGCTGATACTATAACGGTAACAATTACAGATACTAGCGATAATGTATTTAGCTTATTTAAGACTAAATCCATATCAGCAAATGCAACAACAGAATTACTAACAAATTCTTTAGTTTTAGAGGAAAGTGAAGTATTAAAAGTAACAGCAGCAACCGCAAATAGACTACATGTGGTGCTTTCTGCTCTAGAGATTAAACCTAGAGAAGTAACAACATAGTCTTGATTTACTAGGAAAAACCTAGTAAGTTGATAAATTCAGGTGAAATTCCTGCCTTAAGAATTTAATTTAATAAACATATGATAACAAGAGCTCAAATGCAAAGACAGTTACGTAATAGAGGCGGTGTAATGACCGTCAAAACTATCCGTAAAAAATACGGTATAGGTAGTGATTTAAAAGACTTTGTTAGAAAAATAATACCAAATGAATTAGCAAATGTTGCAGTTAAAGCTGCACCTTTTGTTGCTCCTTTTAACCCATTAGCAGCAGCAGCGATGAGAGGTATTGGAAGATTTGATCAAAGAGGTAGTATCAGTGATGCACTTAAACAAGGTGCTGGTACATTCGCTTTTGGTTATGGTGCAAGAAAACTTGGTGGTGCTGATGGTATTGGTGGATTTAGTATGGATAGTTTTAGCTCTCCATTAAGTTCTGAAAGAACACAAGCATTAAGTAGTTTATTTAAATCAGATTCATCAAAAGTAAATTTAGATGATCCTAGAAAAGGTCTTGACATAATACAAAGAGGAACAGATGCAACAATTGGTAAAGTTCCAGTGTTAAAAGAATTACCTGATATTGTTAAACAACAATTATTTGTAACTGGTATTACAGGTGGAGCTACAGCATTATATGAGTATTTTAAAGGTAACTTTAGACCACAAGAAGAAGGTGAAACTATAGAAGATTATTTAGCTGCAAGAAAAGAGGCAGTAGGAACACAAATGAGAACTTATATGGATAACTATTTTAAATTTGATAAAGAGTATTCAACTATGACTGATGCAGAAAGAGATGCATTCGTTGCAAGATACAATGTTCGTGATGGTGGTAGAATAGGATATGCATTAGGTGGCAATGAATTACCACCAGATCCTACAGCACCTGTAAATCCTTTTAAACCAAAACCAATAGGACCTGTATTACCAAATAAAGAAGTGGCGTCTAATATAGAAAACGATAGAATATTAGAAGCTCTTTTTGAAAAGTATTTAGAAATGGGTCTATCTCCTAAAGATGCAACAGAAGCAGCGCAAAAAGAGTTTGAGAGAATGAGCATGATGAAAATGAAAGATAGAACTATGGCAGATAAAGGTGGTGTAATGGGTATACCTGTAAGAATGAACTCTGAAGGAATCAAAGAATTAGATATGAGAAAGACTGGCGGTTTTGTTCCAATTGGTGTAAAAGAAAAAGCAGATGACGTTCCAGCAATGTTATCTAAAAATGAATTCGTAATGACAGCTGATGCAGTAAGAGCTGCAGGCGGTGGTAGTATACAAAAAGGAGCACAAAGAATGTATGACACAATGAAAAGATTAGAGAGTAGGGTAGCATAATGGCAATAACAGAACAAAGAACATTACCACCAGAATATATAGAAGCAGCACAGAAAACGTTTCTAGCTGATCTTACAAGACAAGCTGGTATACCAAGTATTACAACTGCAACAACACAACAACCAGGTGAAACAGCAGAAATGTTTGCAGCAAGACAAGCTCAAGCTCAACAATTTGGAATTACAAAAGCTGGCATGGCTGATCTTGCACCACAAGTTGCACCTGAATCACAATTACAAATTGATGCTAGAGGTTTAGCAAGCGGTCTTGGATCTTTTCAACCTTTCTTAACAAAAGCTGGAGATGCAGCAACAGCTGCCACTGGAGTAACAGGACCTATGACAGAAGCACAAAGAACTGCTTATATGTCCCCTTATCAATCAGCTGTTATTCAAACAACATTAGATGAATTCGACAGACAAGCAGATGCACAAAAAACTCAACAAGCTGCACAAGCGTTAGGCACACCTGGTGCTTTTGGTGGTGGTAGAGAAGGTGTACTACAAGCCGAGTATGCATCAGCAAGCGACAGGAATCGAGCGGCTTTACAAGCAGGATTATTACAACAAGGTTTTCAACAAGCACAATCAGCACGACAACAAGATTTTGCAAATCAATTGGGATTAGCTAATTTACAATCAGGTTTAGGAGCAAGAGCTCAAGACTTTAGTAGAGCACAAATATCTGGTCTTGGCACACTAGGTTCAGCACAACAAGCACAACAACAAGCAATATTAAATGCACAAAGACAAACAGCACAAATGGCTGTTGATGATCCAAGAAGAAGATTATCGATGCTAGGCTCAGGTATTACGCAACTGACACCAGGTGCAGGAGCTGTAAGCATATCTGATGCACCAGAAGCAGCAAGTGCTAGTCCATTAGCAAATGCTTTAGGTATCGGTTTAATGGGTGCTGATATTTATGGAAGAATATTTGGACCAAAAGGATAATAAAATGAGAGTATTAAAAAGACCAATGTTTAGAAAAGGTGGATCTACAAGTAAAGGTATTATGACTGGGCTTGTGGATCGAAAAAATTATAAGACAGCTGGTATGGTTAGTGGCACTAACAAAGCTATAGATCCAAGAATGTTACAAGCTGATACACAAGCAATCTTAGATGCATTAAATCAATATGCACCGCTACCAAAAACAAGAATACCTTTGGGTCAAGTAGGGTTTGCATTAACTCAAGGGGCAACTCCAACAGAAGCATTAGGTGTGGGGTATGGTACATTTACAAAAGCAGATGATGCTAGAAGAAAACTATTAGCACAAAGAAAAGCAGGAGCTGTAACAGCTGGTATACAAAGACAATTTAAAAAAGGTGCAAAAGATTTTTACGCTGCACAAACACCAGAAGCTCAGTTTGCAGCTAAATTAAAAGAATATAGTAAATCAACTATTCCAGCTATAAAAAATAATGCAACAGACATTGCTAACTTTGAAGTAAGACATAGAAATAAACCTGTTGCACAATTAGATTTTAGATTTGATAAAAAGAAAAAAGATTTTGTGCCTGATTTTAGAAGTCTTCCTGTAGGTTATGTAACTTTTAATCCGCTTGATGGTAAAGCTTATAAAAGAAACGAAGATGGTTCAGTGACAGCATTGAACCCACTTGATTTAAAACCGTTAAAAAGTGTTGATGGCACAGAAAGTTAATTATGCCTTTAGTCATAGATCCTCAAACAGGCGCTCTAATTGACTCGGAAGAGCTTAATAGAAAACAAAATCAACAATTAAATTATAAAGACATAGAAAAAAGTTATGGTATAGACACAGAAGATGTTGTGCCTGAAGCTGAAGAAAACAATGAAGTATCTGGAGCAACAGCTTTTGCTGCAGGTTTAGGGTCAGGTGTTATTAAAACTGTAGAGGGTGTTGTATCTTTAGGAGCAGAACTTATTGACCTTGGAGCAGACACAAATTTAGCAGCAGAAGTAGAATTATTTTTTGATAAAATTAATCCTTTAGAAGAAATTGCAGAACAAAGAGCTGTGGGTAAACTAACGGAGGCTTTAGTTCAAATTGGTATACCTGGAGGTGCGGGTGCAAAACTTGCAACTACATTAGCTAGTAAAGCTATAAGAGCTAAGAAAGCTGGTAAGTATGTTAATTTTAAATCTGCTAATTTTCAAAAAGGAATTAAAAAAACAAAAGATTTAAATAAATTATCTGGCACACAAAGATTTGCTGCTATTGTTGCAGGTGGAGCTGCAGGAGAAACATTAGTTGCTGATGTAGAAAACATAGGAACGTTTGGTGATTTATTTCAAGGTGGACCTACAGAATTAGATAGAGATGTTAGATCTGATCCTTCAGAAGACGCAGCAAGAAAACTTGCAAACAGATTACGGTTTGGTTCAGAGTCTATACTTTTAACACCGTTTGTTTATGGTGTAGGTGCGGGTGCAAAAACTTTAGCTAAAAGAGGTAAAGAACTAGCCTATAGTAATTCTCAAATAGAAAAAGGTTTAGATAAATTAGCAAGTGCTTTTAGGTTTAGAGGAGCAAAACCACAAGAGGTAGCAGAAGCAAAACAATTGCAAAAAGCAAGAGGCATGAGAGATACTAATTTTGCAGAAGAACAAGTAGCAAGAATAGATAAAGAAGTAGATAAAGTATTTCCAGAGTTTAGAAAAGTATTTAACGCATCTACTGCAGATGAAAGAAAAAATTTTTTAAAAATATTAGATGATGCTTTGTTTGTAGATGATTTAACAAAACCTTTAAATCCTAATATTGTAAAAGATATTAAAAAAACTGTTACTAAAAGATTAGGCGCTGTTAAAGGCAATGAGATTTCTAATAATATGTTGACTGCACTAACTAAAACAAGAGGTGAATTTAATAAACTTTTAGAAATTACAGCACAAGGACCAGGTGCTAAAGCAGATCTTCCTGTAGGTGTAACTAAAGATTTAAGAAAGATTATGGGCAATCGTGTAAAAAATTATATTGGTAATACATTTGAAATTTTTGAGAATGCAGAAGCTGGTTTCTTTTCTAGATATAAACCAACACAAGAAGCTACTGATAGAGTTAAAAAAATATTTATGAGGTATGCAGCAAAAAATAAAAACCCTATTACTGAGCTTGAAGCTGAAGGTATGGTTAATGATATAATAAAAGGTGTTAGAAAAATGAATCCTGGTAAAGACACTCTACCTACTTTTGCTTATCAAGATTTATCATCTAGTGCTAAAGACCCTTTTGCATTAAAAACATTTGCACAAACTATAGAAAAAAAATTACCGGGTGGTAAAAAAGAATTAAAAATAATTGGTAAAGGTAGTAAAGCATTTAGAGAATTGTTTGGTGAGATAGAAGACGTAAGACATTCTATTTTTGAAGGTATGAATAGATTATCTGCTATTGCAAGAAAGAATCAATTGTTTGATGAAATATTAGATGTTGATGATGCAATGAAAGCAAAAGCAACAGCAGACACTCCTCCAGGTCAAAGAGGATTTTTTCATAGCACTCCGTTAGCTGCTAAAAGAGCGTTTGGTCCAAACGCAGATGTTGTAAAAATGGATGATTATGTAAAAGAATATTTTAAAGATGGTGTATTAATAAATAGATTATCTAACACATATACCACAAAAGAAATTGCAGAAGGATTTACCAATACATCACAAGTACAAAATTTTATGAGAGGTGATACTGGAGGTGTATTAGGTAAAACATTTTCTATGGCTTATCGTAATTTATTATTAACACCTAAAGCAGGTGCACAATATGCAAAAACAATTTTATCTGTACCTACACACATACGAAACTTTTTAAGTTCTAGTGCTTTTTCATTAGCAAACGGTGTAGTATTTGCAAATCCAAAAGTGTTTGCAAAAGCAATGAGTAATGCTTTTGGTATGGTTCAAGTAGGTGGACCTAGAAAACCGTTATCTCAAGAAAAATACAGAGAATATTTAGAACTAGGTGTTGTTAATACAAACGTAAGGCTTGGAGATCTTAGAAATCTTATGAAAGATATAAGATTTGGTGAGGGTAATATCGCAACTGACAGTGTTTTAAAACCTATGCTTAATACTTTAGGTAAAAGAGTAAGCCGAGGTGTTAAAAAAGCAGGAAAAGTTATGCAAGATCTATATGTTGCAGAAGATGATATTTGGAAAATTGTAAACTATGAAGTGCAATTAATTCAAAGAGGAGATGCATATAGAAAAGCAGGTATAAAAATAGCTCCTGATGCATTAAAAAGAGAAGTAGCACAAATTGTACAGGACACAGTGCCAAACTATGCAAAAGTTGGAGAGTTTGTAAGAGCTGCTAGGGTATCTCCATTTGGTAATTTTATGTCTTGGCCTTCAGAAATATTTAGAACAGGTTATGGTATTTTTGAACAAGCACTAAAAGATCTTAAAACACCTGGATTTAGAGGACTAGGTATGAAAAGAGTTGTTGGCATGACTGCAGCTGCAAGTGTAATACCATATGGATTAACAAAAGGATCACAAGCTATCTTTGGTGTATCAAACGAAGAAGCAGATGCAGCAAATGATTTTGTTGCACCATGGGCAAAAAGCTCAACAAAAATATATTTTAGAGATCCAGAAACAGATGATTTATTTTATATTGATTGGTCAAAAAACAATGTTTACGACACACTTACAAGACCTTTTCAATCTGTGTTAAGAAATATACAGGAAGGAATAGAAAATGAAGATGTTCTTATTAAAGGGTTTGTACAAGGTATAGCAGAAGCAGCTGGCGAAACAGCATCACCATTTATATCAGAGTCTATTTATACAGAAGCGTTTATGGATATTTGGGGTAGAGAAGGTAGAACAAGAGAAGGTAGACAATTATACACAGAACAAACACCAGGTGGAGAAAAGATAGCTATTATAATGCAGCATCTTGGTAAAACTTTAATGCCTACTACACAACCTTTTCAAAGAACTAAAAAAGCATTTACTGGAGAACCTGGTAGAGGATCAGAGTTATATGAAATACCCTATGAGATTGCAGGTATATTTGGATTTAGAGGTATTAAAGTTGATCCAAAAAAATCTTTAGGGTTTAAATTGTTTGAATATCAAAAAGCAGTTTCTGATTCTAGAAAATTATTTACAGGTGAAATTGATGTTACAGAAATGAAGACAGCTTCTGATGTTATAAAAAGATATTTTTTAGCTAATCAACAAATATTTAATGTTAGAAAAAAAATGTTAAACACTATTAATAATGCACAAACTGTTGGATTATCGCCTACTGAAACTTTTGAAATTTTTGATAAAAGAGGATTAAAAGGTGAATATAATGAATTATCTGTTGGTCAATTTGATCCTTTCTTTCCATCTGAAAGACTGCAACAAGTATTTGAAGACAACGCTAGAAGGGGTAATGTATCAAATGTATTTTATGAAGCAGAACCTACGTTAAGAGCAATACAAGCAGCTATGTCAACATTAAATTTATATGGTGAGTTTGACTTAAACGTAGAGGACTTTTTACCAGACACAGATCCACAAGGACAGTCTGCTTTACCCATAACACCTGAAGTTAGTAGACAAGCATTAGCAACAAATAACATGCCTGTGTCACAAACAGGATTGACACAGACTGAACAAGGGTTATTATCAGACGAAGAAAAGGCAATAAGACTTAGACAAAGAGGAATAGCTTAATGGAAGAAGATGATATTTTATACCAATCAATCATAGCAGATCCTGAAACGGTATCTCCTGATGTAGATATATCTAGACTTAGAACTGAAACACCAACAGACCCTAGATTGCTTGGAGGTGTATCTGAGTTTCCTGGTTTACAATTTGATCCTACACAATACAGTGCATATGAAGATCTATATGATTTATACAGCACAGGATTACCTATGATACCCACACCTGCAACAACACCTGTGGTAGAAACACCAATAACAGATACAAGTGCTGAGGATCAGGCGACAGGGGACTTATTAACAACAGATGAATTAATAGAACAAGGTTTAACTCCAACTGGAGTTGCAACAATCACTCCTAACGTTTTTGATTATGAAGCAGAAGCAGCTGGTGTTCAGCCGACGGGCCTTGATCCTAATGTTTTTGACTATGAATCAGAAGCAGCAGGTGTTCAACCTACAGGCATAAGTTCTAATGTATTTGACTACGAATCAGAGGCAGCTGGTGTTCAACCAACAGGTATAAGCCCTAATGTTTTTGATTATGAGTTTGAAGCTACAACACCAGAACAAAGAGCAGAAGCTTTAACACAAGAACAAATTGAAGGTACAGGTATTGTAGATAAAGCAATCAATGCCATAAGCGGTGTTTCAAGACAAGATGTCATTAATGCTGTTCAAGTTGGTAGAATAGGTCTAGCTGCGTTAACTGGAGGAACTAGTGAAGTCTTAAAACAAATAGCTGGAATCGCTGGAGGAACCATTATTAGTGATGCTGCTGCTGATATTGTCTCCGATAAACTTCTTCAACAAACAGGTGCCATAACACCAACTAGCACTGCTCAAGACATACAATTAAATTTACAACAGCAACAAGCAGCTTTAGATCCTGATCAAAATATTATGGATGAAGTTGCATTAACAGTTGGAACAAATTTACAAACTCCAGCAGAACAAATTTATGGAGACGAAGGGGAAACAACATCTGATGCAGGATTTGCAGATGCTGTTAATGAAGCAGACGTAGAAGCAGGTTTAGCCACGGAATCAATATTTGATGAACCCGAACCAACACCAGCTCCGGCACCAGCACCAGTGTATTATGATAGTGGTAATGGTGATAGTGGAGGCGGAGGCGGAGGTGGTTCGTCTTCAACTGCAGGAGATGATCCTGGTTATAGTGGACCTTCACCATTTAAAGAAGGGGGCTTTGTAGAAAAAAATGCCAAACGGTAAACCACCAAAAACAACTGGCGAACATTTAGTATCTCTGTACGGATATGTAACAGGGTTTAAAAAACAAATAGATCATCTACACGCAGACATAGGAAAGTTAGAAAAGAAAACAGACACTGTAATTTATTGGATTGTTGGTGGTGCGTTTACAACTATTCTTACACTTGTGGGTTTATTTAATTTATTTATAAACTAATCTTCTCTATCATCGTGCCAGCGTTCATTAATTTTGCCAGCTAACCAAGCAGCGATAGGTATACATAATATAAACGTAATTTCTGCTGCTCTTTGTATGCTAACATCAAAACGATACATTACATAGTAATGAATTAATATTGGGGAAAAAGCTCCTACACATAACAATATAGCCATACGATAATGAAAAGGTGGTTTCATATCCAAGCTTTTAATTCTTCACCCATAACTTGAGTAGCTATGTTTACTTTTTTACGTAAAGCTTTTACTATTTTTTCATCAACAGTTTTTTCACACATAATATCAATATATGTCATAGGCATTTTTTGTCCAATACGATCTATTCTAGCTTCTGATTGCATTCTTTTTTCAAGATCATAACCATTAGAATAATATATCATAGTTGATGCTCCAGTAAGTGTAATACCATATCCACCTGTTTGTGGTGTGCCTATAATAAATCTAACAGAACTTTTAGGATCTTGCATTTTTTTAATAGCTTTCTGTCTATCTTCAGTTGATGTATCACCAAAATAAGTTACATAAGAGTTATCCCCATACTCTTTTTTGATATGTTTCACTATTGTTTCTATATCGTTCCTCCAATGTGCCCATATTACAACTTTACCTTGTATCTCTTCTAATGTGTCCATAAGTTCTACAATACGATTATTTTTTATTTCTTGTGTAGTTCCATCATCAGATTTAAAATGACCACAAGTAATTTGTTGTAAACGCATAAGTTGTGTCATAGCTGTTGCAGTTGTACTTAATTTACTATTCATAATAGCTAATGCACTTTTTTTCATTTGAGTGTATAATTTTTGTTGTTCATCTGTAAGTTGTATTATTCTTTTTGTATATGTTTTAGCAGGTAAGTCTAAACAATCATCTTTTAAGACACGATAAGAAAAACTTGTAAGTTTATTGGACAGTTCTGGAATATTTTTGTATCCAACCACAATTTGAACTGATCTACCACCAAAGTTTGCAGTTTTCATAACCGCAAATCTTGTTCTAAAACTATAATAAGATTGATGACCTAACAACCATGGATCTAAAAATTCACATTGTTTATATAAATCTAATGGTGATTTAGTTACAGGTGAACCTGTTAATATTCTTCTGTATTTTGTTTGTCTACCTAACCTACAAATACTTTTAGTTCTTTTAGCATCAGGGTTTTTTATAGTAGTTGATTCATCGATAGCCATTAGAGTTTCATGACAGCTAATAAATTTGGTAACAAAATCAACACCTTTTTTAGTAGACAAAGCCTCTACATTTACAATTAATACGTGTAGTTCATGACCTGTTTTAAACAGTTTAGATAATTCTTTTTCTTGTTTTTTATTAATATTAGATTGCCACAATACTGACACATGTTCGACATGATCTGCCATATGTGTTGGTATCTCTAGTTCATGCCAGTTTTTATATACACCTTTTGGTGCCACAATTACGACACCATTTATTTTGCCTTTATCATACAGCATAGATACGTTATCTATTAATACTTTTGATTTACCTGTTCCCATCTCCATAAAAAGCGCAAACACTTCTTTATCCCAAGACATTTTTAACGCTTTCAACTGATGTGCGTATGGTTTAGTTTTAAACTTGTAGTTCATTTTTATTTCTTAACTTTCTATTGACTTATATAACACAAAGTTTATATTGCTGTCAATGTCAGAAAGTATAAATTATAAAAGCATTAAAGAAACTCCGTCTACTGTTTATGTCATACAAGAGATTGCAGGCACACGAGAGGGTAGACCAAAAATAAATATTATGGGCGCATCACAATATGGTTCGTTCAAATTTTTATTACCGGAGTTATCTCAAATAATTTTTTCACCTGGTCCATTAATAATGAAACTTAGACAAGGTTTAAAAAATTATAGACCTAATGATTATTTGTTACTTACTGGTGATCCTGCTATAATAGGTGTTGCATGTTCTATCGCATCAGATATTACAAATGGTAAATACAATGTATTAAAGTGGGACAAACAAGAAAGAAGATACTATCCAATACATATAAACTTATACGAGAAAGGAAATATAAATGAGTGAAGACCTACAAAAAATGTTTATTGAAGATGCACCACAAGATGTAGAAAATCTTACTGGTGTAAACAACCTATCTAGTTTGGTTGTTGAACTTCAAAAACTAGAAGACGAAATTAAACTAGATGAAGAGAGATTAAAATTAAAAAAAGAAAAAGCAGATAAAATATCTAACATAGCTATACCTGAAATAATGGAAGCATTGAAAATGAAAACAATGAAACTAGCTGATGGATCTGCAATAGAAGTAAAAGAAATTTATAGCGCAACTATTCCTCTTAACAAAAGAGAAGGCGCATACAACTGGCTTCGAGAGCATGGCCTAGGTGATCTTATCAAAAATGAGATTACTGTTTCCTTTGGTCGTGGCGAAGACAACAAGGCGAGCGAATACGCAAACCTTGCAAAAGGGAATGGGTTCGAACCAACACAAAAGTTGAAAGTCGAACCTATGACCCTTAAAGCATTGTTCAGAGAACGTTCTGAGAATAATCAAGAATTGCCATCTGAACATTTTAATCTGTTTAAGGGAAACAAAACAAAAATAACAAGGAGCAAATAACATGAGCGAAGAAACAAGAGACGTCGCAAAAAAACAAGGTGGTGCATTAGCAACTTTGGACTTTGTTGCAGATTCAGGAATGGGTCTTGACAATATTGACAAAGGTGATCTTGCTTTACCTTTTCTGAAATTACTGCAAAGTATGTCAGATGAAACTAAGAAAAAACATGCCAAGTATGTCGAAGGGGCAGAAGCTGGTATGTTTTATAATACAGTTACAAAAAAACTGTATGATGGAGAAAAAGGAATAGAAGTTATTCCTGTGTTCTACAAAATGACTTACCCTGAGTGGGCACCTTTTGAAAGAAGTGAAGGTCGACCTGTTCATTCTGATAGGGGGGCAAGCATTATGGCAGAAACATCTCAAATCAAAGGTAGCAATAAAGATGTGTTAAAAAATGGTAATGAAATTATCAAAACAGCAAATCATTTTGTTATCATTAACGGAGAAAGACCTGAGAAAGCTTTAATGACTATGAAGTCTACTCAGTTAAAAGTCAGTAGAGGATGGAACTCTCAAATGGAAGATCAATTTGAGACAGATCCTAAAACTGGCAAGTCGGTGCAAGCACCTATGTTTTCAAGAATATACAGATTAAGGTCTGTTGAAAACGCTGGAAGCAACTTTAATTGGCATGGTTATAATATAGACATGTTGAAAAAAGTTGATAATGCCGGTCTTTACCAAATGGCCCGTGATTTTTATAACTCTTTAAAACACTCGCAGCAAAAAGCTGCCACAGTTTCAGGAGAAGATAAATCAAATTACTAGTTTCTCACTAGGAGAAAGTGGGCGCCGATGGGAGACTGGAGGCGCCCATTATACGGGATCGTTATGGTTAATGAATTTATAAAATTATTTAATGGTTATGATGGAGATTTCGGTATTGCCGACATGTCCACGGCTACATTAGATACAGATAAAAACAAATTAAAACCTGACTATGAATGGTCAGGCAGACCAGTCACACCACAAGATTACGAAAATCACATTAAAGGAAAAATATCTATTGGTATTCAACCATGTAGACTAGATAAAACTGCACAGTTTGGTTGTATTGATATTGATCCTAAAAATTATGCAGACTTTAAAATAGAAAAGTATTTAGCATTATTTCAAAAATTTAAATTACCTCTAATACCACTTATGTCAAAAAGTGGTGGTTTGCATTGTTATATATTTTTAAAAGAACCAACACCAACTTCAGATTTGATAGAGGCATTAAAAGCTTTTCTGTTACCACTAGGATTAAAACCTACTACAGAAATTTTTCCAAAACAGAAAGAACTAAAGGAAGATGATAAAGGTAATATAAAACCAGGTAACTTTATTAACTTACCATATTATAACAATGGTGAGACTCAAAGATATGCTGTAGATAAGAATAATTCTAAACTATCACTAGAACAATTTATACAACTAGCTAACGAATCTAAAATAGATAAAAATAAATTAGATTTTTTGGTAGATGAAACACATAAAAATATTTTAGTTGGAACTAACCCAGAGTTTGATGATGGACCACCGTGTCTTGCATTGTGTTCTAGAGTTAAACTAGATGATGGTAGAGACAGATTCATGTATAACTACATGGTCTTTGCAAAAAAGAAATATAAAGATAAGTGGCCAGACTTTGTATCAAAAGCAAACTATGAATATTTAGAGTCACCTTGGGACAAATCTAAACTAGATCAAAAAATAAAAGCGTGGGACAAAGAAACAGCAGGACACACTTGTTATGAAGATCCTATACAAGATAAGTGTATGCGTAGCCTATGTTATTCAAGAAAATTTGGTGTTAAATCTGATAGCATAAATGTTTTTCCTGACATTACAGACTTTCAAATTATAAAGTATGAACAACCAGAGTATAGATTTAATGTTGTTATGCCAAATGACGACAAGATAGAAGTTATCATACCTAATCTTAAATTGATGACCACACAAAAAGAAGTTTTAAATTTAATATGGGAACAAACAGGGATATATTTTGAACCTATAAAACCAAAAGATTGGAGAGCAAAATTAAATGATTGGAGAAAAAATTGTCAGAATATTAAGCCACCGGAGGGTACAAGCACTGATGATATTTTAGGTAACGAGTTATATCAGTATTGTATTAATGGTCCTCAAGCAAGAGAAAGAATACAGATTAGATTAGGATCTTGTCTTACTGAGGAAGGTTTTCATTTTTTTAAATATCAATCTTTTCTTACACATCTTGGTAGTGATTGGAAAATTTCAAAAGAAAAAATAGGACAGAAACTAAAAGAAAGATTTAAAGTAGAATTTAATTATTCATTAAAAGTAGAGGGTAAGGTTGAGAAGGTATGTAAAGTAAAACAGCTACACGTCGATAAGATAGAATACAAACCAGTAGAAAGAAAAGGAGATAACTATTAATGAGATATAAAGTTATAGGACCACCAGGCACAGGGAAAACTAAAACATTATTAGATAAAGTTAAACTATATTTAGATACAGGTATACCATTAGATAGGATAGGATACTTTGCATTTACAAGAAAAGCATCTGAAGAGGCAAGAGATAGATTTTTAAAACAAAAACCAAATCTTAGTAAAAAAGATATAAAATATTTTAGAACTCTACATTCGTTAGCGTTTAACAATTTAGGTTTAAAAGAAGAAAATGTAATGAATGAGTTACACTACAAAGCCATAGGTGAAACATGCGGCATACAAATTCAATATGCGTCTTACGAAAAAGATGCATGGAACGGTATTTTTTCTTCAAGCAGTGAATATTTAAACTTAATAAATTTAGCTAGAGTTAAAAGAATAACAACATTAGAGCAACTAGATTTAAATGAGCATCTTGCAAAAGTAGAAAGAAATAAACTGGAGGCTATTGATACTGAAATAAAAAACTATAAGAAAACTTATGGTCTTATAGATTTTACGGACATGTTAGAAAAATTTTTAGACAAAGGAGATGTAACAAATAAGTTAGATGTAATCTTTGTAGATGAAGCTCAAGACTTATCTAAAATACAATGGGCAATGATTGAAAAGATTGAGAAAGATAACGGCTGTGATGTTTGGATAGCTGGTGATGACGATCAAGCGATATTTGGTTGGGCAGGAGCTGACGTAGATTCTTTTATTGATTGGGATGCATTAGAAATGCCACTTAAACAATCTGAAAGAGTTCCAAGTCAAATACAACAAAAAGCTTTATCTATAATATCTAGAGTTAGAGATAATAGATTAGATAAAGATTACTTACCAAAAAAAGAAACAGGTCAAACATTTGAAGTGTATAAATTTACAGACATAGATATGTCTAAAGGTTCTTGGTTAGTTTTAGCAAGAACAAATCCTTTATTAAAACCAATACCTGCAATATTAAAAAGAAAGGGTTTATTTTTTAAAACAGCAGATGGCAACAGTATAGGTAAACATTTATACGAGGACATAGACCATTGGAATAAATTAAGAAAGGGAGAAACTATACCAGACATACAGAAACAAAGATTGTTGGAAAAAATAAAAGGAAAACTAAATTACAGTTTAGAATGGTATGATGCATTTAATAATGTTGCATCAGCTAAAATAGATTATTTAAGAGCCATGTTATTGAATGGTGAAAAAATAAATAAAGAACCAAGAATAAAAGTATCTACTATTCATGGTGCAAAAGGAGGGGAGGCAACAAATGTTGTATTGTTTTTAAATCAAACAATCAACACAATGAAAGCAGCAAGTAAGTCTATAACAAAACAAGATGAAGAATATAGAGTTTGGTATGTTGGCGTGACACGAACTATACAAAATTTATATTTAGTAAAATGCAATCACAAACAAAAGGAGTTTATAATATGAGTGTATACAAAAAACAAATTGGCGGAAGCCACTATCGAAACATGGTTTTGCAGCCAAGTGAGTTTATCAACAAGAACAGGTTGCTTTTTGCAGAAGCATCCGCTATAAAATATATATGCAGACATTCTGCTAAAGGAAAGGAAGAAGATATTAAAAAGGCAATACATTATCTAGAAATGATTTTAGAACGAGATTATTCAGAAAATAAAAAAGAATCTTGGGCTGAAGGTTATAAAAAATGGAAAAAACAAAATGATATTTAAAGCACAGACAGAGTGGGTAAAACCTACAGAGTTTCCTGACTTACGTCATGCACAAGAAATAGCCATTGATTTAGAGACGTATGATCCTGATTTAAAAAAATTAGGCACAGGGTCTGTTATTGGTAGAGGTAAAGTTGTAGGTATAGCTGTAGCCACAGACGGATATTCTGGTTACTTTCCATTTGATCACGAGGGTGGTGGCAATCTTGACAAAAATTTAGTTATGAAATGGTTTAAAGATGTTTGTGAATCAACAGCAGATAAAATATTTCACAATGCTATGTATGATGTTTGTTGGATTAGATCTATGGGTTTTAAAATAAATGGTAGAATATACGACACAATGATTGCAGCATCTTTGGTAAACGAAAATAGATATAGATATGATCTTAATAGTTTAGGTTGGGATTATGTTGGTCAAGGTAAAAATGAAACAGAGTTAACTAATGCAGCACAAGAATGGGGACTAGATCCTAAAGCAGACATGTGGAAATTACCCGCATTATACGTAGGTAATTACGCAGAAAGGGATGCAGAGCTTACCTATTCTTTGTGGAGAGTCATGCAAAAAGAATTAAGCGACCAGGATCTAGGATCTATATTTAATTTAGAAACAGATTTGTTTCCGTGTTTAGTTGATATGAGATTTAAAGGGGTTCGTGTCGATACCGAATCCGCTCATAAATTAAAACAACAGTTAAGTACAGAAGAAAAAACGTTATTATCAGAAGTAACCAAAGAGACAGGAGTAGAATGTCAAATATGGGCAGCACGAAGCATTGCCAAAGTTTTTGACAAATTAAAATTACCTTATGAAAGAACTGAGAAAACACAGGCACCATCATTTACTAAAAACTTTCTGTCTAATCATGAACATCCTTTGGTTAAGAAGATAGCAAAAGCCAGAGAAATAAACAAGGCACACACAACATTTATAGACACTATAATAAGATATGAACATAAAGGTAGAATACATGCGGATATTAACCAGATAAGATCTGATCAAGGTGGCACAGTCACTGGTAGATTTTCATATTCTAATCCTAATTTACAACAGATTCCTGCTCGTAATAAAGACCTCGGTCCACTGATTCGATCCCTTTTTATACCAGAGTCAGGTTGCGAGTGGGGATGTTTTGATTACAGTCAACAAGAACCAAGACTAGTAGTTCATTATGCATCCCTAGACCAAGACACAAGTGTGTTTGGTGTTAAAGAAGCATACGATGATGGAGACGCAGATTTTCATACTATCGTTGCAAAGATGGCAGACATACCTAGATCTGCAGCAAAAACAATTAATCTTGGATTATTCTATGGTATGGGTAAAGCAAAGCTACAAGCAGAACTTGGTGTAAGTAAAAATAAAGCTGAAGAACTATTTAATATTTATCACAGTAGAGTTCCATTTGTTAAGTCATTAATGAACTCAGTTTCTAACAGAGCACAGCAACGAGGACAAATAAGAACGTTACTTGGAAGACTATGCCGGTTTCATTTATGGGAGCCAAATAGTTTTGGTATGCATAAAGCATTACCATTTGAACAAGCTGTCCAGGAACATGGACCAGGCATCAAGCGTGCTTACACTTACAAAGCATTAAATAAATTAATACAAGGATCAGCTGCTGACATGACAAAAAAATCTATGTTAGATTTATATAAGGAAGGAATTGTCGCACATATACAAATACATGATGAGTTAGATATTTCTGTTGAGTCATCAGAGCAAGCTAAAAAAATTGTTGAGATTATGGAGAATGCTGTTAAATTAGAAATCCCTAACAAAGTTGATTATGAATTTGGTAAAAACTGGGGAACAATTAATGATTAACTATGGCATATCTAAACGCTAACATTCCAGTAGAGTACGCTCAAATAAGGAGAGAATATCTTTATGACCTTAAAAAACATCACGGTGAAGTTGAAGATTGTATTATCTTTGGTCTGTCGTCTATCACAGGTAAGTCAATCTTATTTCATGCTATTATGGAAAATGGTGCGATCTTCTACCGTTTACCAATCACTGCTTTCATTCAAAGAGGTTTTAAACCGGACAAAGTTCCTAGACGTAGACTTGATGAGTTACAGCTTTGGAATTGTTTCAGTTATTATCCTTCTGTACATTCTTGGGATATTCTAGCAGGACAAGCTGGTAAATACATTGGTAAAGATAAAAAATGGCATCCTGGTAAATACTTATTTACAGTTGACTTTGCACATCCAGAGAGTAATATATTAGACACCGATCATTCGGAAATCCCGCACGAACATAAGTGCGCTCATATCATAGCCCTAGACGACGGGAACTATGCAGCACAACCTAACAACAGATGTATTTGGGACATACCTTCATTTACAGTGAAAGATAGTGTTCCAGACTGGAAAGTACAAACATCTGAGTGGAATGTTGAGAACACAAGTAAATGGAAAACAGAAGATACTGATAATTTCTTTTACGAAATTGAGGAGAAAAAGCATGATTAAGTGGATAAAAAAACAATGGAAAAGATTTATTGACTGGTACACAGCTGGCTTAGATAAGTAATGAGCCTTTGTAGTAACTGTTATCACGAATGTCACTGTAATAATAATTTACACGCAGACGAATATGGAGTTTGTGTATGCGAGGAGTGTAAATGCAAAGAATAATTTTTTTAATATTTATTTTATTAACAACATCTGTTTTTGCAGATACAACTCAAAATAATACAAGTGGGTCGAACACTTCTATAACTGGTGGTTATACAAACGCCACAACATATGAGTCTGGATCTAGTTCTAGTTCAACTACAACTAACAATACAACATCTAACATTAGATCAGCACCTCCAACATCATCTGCTCCAAACATAAATGCAGGTGGTATGGATATTTGTGCTGTAGGTGTATCAGCTGGTGTTCAAACTTTTGGTCTTGGTGTGTCAGCTGGTAAACATTTTAGAGATAAAAATTGTGAGAGAATAAAATTAGCAAGAGAATTATCAAATCAAGGTATGAAAGTTGCAGCTGTAAGTATGCTTTGTCAAGATGAAAGAGTATTTCAAGCTATGCATCATGCAGGCACACCGTGTCCTTTTGAAGGGCAGATAGGAAAAAAAGCAACAAAGGCTTGGGAAAAATATGACAAGTTAAGACCGGACTATGATTTATATGTAAAAGAATTAAAAATTATAGAGGAGGCAAATGCTAAAGCTAACGCTATCATTATTGATCCTGTTATCGATAACACTAAAAAGTAATTCTGAAGAAGCTACATCAAGTAATCTACTACCTAACGCAGGCACAGGACAAACTAGTTTACAAAATTCTAGTGGTTCTATTGATGGTTTTAACAGCACTAGTAATTGGACAATGTCTGGCACAACATACTATCCAAACGAGATAGAGGCGACAGGAACAGGAACTGTATCTGCAAATGGTTCTTTATTAAACATCACAACAGAAAAAGAAAACAGTGGTCAGTTTACAACTACAGCAAACAGTTTAGATGGCGGAGTAAGATTAAACTCTACAACAGAAGTACAAAACTGTGAGTGGGTGGGATCTGCTCATCAATGTGGTCAAGCATCTTCTGGTGGTGGACAAAGAGATAGTTACTCAACAACTGTAAAAATATTAGATGAATCTAATGGTGTTTTAGGCAGCGTAACTCAAAATAGAAATAATGATGCTGGCTATTATAGCAATACATTTACTTACACAGATACCGTTATTCATAATGGCACAGGAGCAAGAAACTGGAGTTGGGAGTGGCGAGGAATAGATGGTGGCAATACCAGTTCTACAGCAGCCATAGGACCCAATTTGGTCGGTGCAGAACTTACAGCAACATTATTGGATATTGATTACACACCGTTACCACCAGCAATACAAACAGAAATAACAGAAGTATTTGAAGAACTATTTGAAGAGTTTGAAGAGATAGAACAAATTGTAGAATTAAATTTTGAAGAAGAATTTGAAATTATAGAAGAACTTGAAATGGAAGAGGTATTTGAAATATTTGAGATAATAGAAATGTTACCACCTCCTATGGAAGAAGAACCTAAAATGACCAAGTTAGAAGTATTAGAAACATTTGAAGAATTAAAAGAAGAGATGCCTATGGAAATAGTAGAAGAATTTGAAGAGTTTATAGAAGAAAAAGAAGAGATGATTATGGAAGTGGTTGAAGAATTTGAAGAATTAAAAGAAGAAAAAGAAGAAAAACCCATAATGAACAAACAAATGGAGGTAGTAGAAAATGAAGAAAAAGAAGAAGAAAAAACAGAAGAAATTGCAGAGGAATCCAATAGCGAAGAGCCTACTAGAACAGCCGAGTCTAAGACAGAGAGTAGAAAAGAACAAAAAGAAAAAATACGTGAGGCTAAAGCGGATGCAAGACTTGTTAAAACTTTAGATAAAATTGACGAAAAGATTAAAGAAGTAGACAAAAATTTGCAAGCAAAAAATTTTATAAAAATAAACGCAATGGTAGACAATTCTATCTTGTTAACTTATAATGTTCCGTTTTATAAAGAAGAAAAGATCTATGAAGATCAATTAAATATATTTGACAACAGGTTAATCTACACTAGAAATCTTGCAGAATATCAACAAAATGACCCTATTTTTACCAAACAAAATGAGATTAATAGTATTAGACTTGAAAAACAAAAATTGATAAAAGAGATAGAGGTATTAACAAATGGGTAAAATAAAAGAACAATTAGCAGGAGTAGCTGCTTTGATTGGTGTCCTAGGTGCAATAGGTGCTGGGTTTATTAAATATGGTGAAGTAATGTCTAAATTAGACAGTATGGAAGCATTTAATCCAGATCCAATAGTACAAGTATTAGGTGAGAATAAAAAGGACATTGCAGTTCTACAAAAAACAATTCAAGTATTAGAGTTGGAAATACAGGAACTGAAAGCGAGTAGTAAAAATCCACTAGCAAACTAATGGCACTAAAAATATCAGAATCCGCAGCCGTACAGATGCCGATGAAAACGGTTGCCAGTTTGATCGTGCTCGTCGCAATGGGCGTGCTCGGTTACACAGAATTGACAGCAAGGTTGGTGTCGTTAGAGACTTCACGTGAGCTGATGCAGGCTGATTTACTCAAGGCCTCAGATCAGAAGCCA
>Ga0208666_1000111_pt1 | contig 36667 bp, 57 predicted proteins | sample 5B_taG_FD_184078 | JGI IMG/M metagenome (GOLD analysis project Ga0208666, IMG submission 184078) | Marine viral communities from the Subarctic Pacific Ocean - 5B_ETSP_OMZ_AT15132_CsCl metaG (SPAdes) (version 2) | ecosystem: Environmental > Aquatic > Marine > Oceanic | place: Pacific Ocean...
TGATGTAAAATTAGAAAATACATCTAGCGGTTCAGTAGTAGCAATAGTTGGTGTTATGAACTTAGCAGGAGATTTAACTGTTGTAGAGGGAGAATTAAGAAGTTACGGAGGCACTGGAGCTATAGATATTGGTAGTCACGTTTCAATAGAAAACGGTGGTAAATTTTCAACAGAAACTTCACAATTAACAGCAGGTGGAGTTAATGCTTCTTTTGGTTCACTTACAATAGCAAGTGGAGGAACATACGATGCAACACCGTTAACTACTACTATTACTAATGAAAATAGTTCAGGATTTGCTATACAAAACTCTGGAACTTTTACACATAACAATGGACTTGTAGATATAGATTTAGACACCCCAACAACAACACAAGCAAGTAATGGTCCATACTATGATTTTACACAGTCTGATGCAGCAACAGATTTTTATCCAGCAGAGGCTTTTGAAGTTATGAATAATTTATCTTTTGTTGGTGATTTTGAGTTTCAAAACAATGCACATCATTTAACTGTTCACGGAAATATGACCATTGGAAATGGTAGTACAACAACACGTTATATGCCATATCACACTCGAACTTGTAATTTAACAGTAGGTGGTATATTAGAAGTAACAACTGGAGCAACACTAACAAACTTTTCACACGGAACTATAAACGTAGGTGGAGTTAGGAATACAGGAGGTACGATGTAATGGCAACAATAAACATAACAGGCACGGGCGGAATAATAGAAGGAAACTTAGGAGCAGCAAACGTTAATGTAAATCTTGACGCTGTTCATACTTTTGACGGCACTGACGATTATCTTTCAGCAACTTCAGCTAAAGGTGACGTTCAATGGAATACTACTTCTTTTTCTGCAACTGCTTGGGTTTATATGACTGATAACAGTAATAATATTATTATGGCCTGTAGTCCAAGTGGGACTAATACAGGTTGGGGAATTATGATTGATGAGGATGATGCTTCGGGATTATTTTCTCTATCGTTGTCGTTTACAGGATTAGCAAGTGCTTCTACAGGTAAACGGGTATGCGGTGTAACTGCTGCAAATGCTTTACATACTAATCAATGGCATCATATAGCAGTAACATTTAATGGTGCAGATTATACAGCAATAGGAAATTATAATTTCTATATTGATGGGGTTTTATTTACGACTGGTAAAGTAATAGCTTCGGATTATACTTCACGCATAGATGGAATGACTGCCAACAAAATGTGGATTGGTAAAGATGCTTATAACGAGTTTACAGGTAATTTAGCAGATTGTCGGGTCTATGATGATATATTAACTGCAACAGAAATTGCAGCGATAGCATCCAAGATAAATTACGAATCAAGTAGTGCAGGTAATTTAATTGGTAGATGGAAGATTGCAGGAACTTCAATAGATTTAACAGATAGTTCAGCAAATTCAAATAATGCAACTGCATCAGGCAGTCCAGCAACAGTTTACGACAAGTTTAGTGTAGATGTATATGATAATAGTACAACGACAGATGGAACTTTTACAGTAACACAAGGAAAGGTAGAGGGTAAGTCTTTGACTTGTTTAGATTATGATGCAGGTAATGACCACGTTGATGTTGGTGATTCAAATAATATTATTACTGGCACAAATGTAACTTATGCTTGTTGGGTAAAAGTTGAGAATAGTGATACTACTTCTGCTTATCTTATAGCTAATTTAAAAGGTGCAGGTTCTACTAATCTGTCATTACAAGTTAATCAAAGTGCAGGTGAAATTGATGGAATTATTTGGGATGGTAGTTCTGCTCACAATCGTGTGGATTACGCAGCAGGTATTAATGATGGTAAATGGCATCACCTTATTCTTACGACTACAAGTTCAGCTCAAGCGTTGTATTTAGATGGTGTTCAAGTGGCTACAAGTTCATTTACTTTTGGAAATGCAGCCTCAACTGACCATATGCTTTTAGGGGCAAGAGAGTCGGGAGCAAATGCTTTACAAGGACAACTGCGGGACGTTAGAGTATTTGATTATACTTTAAGTGCAGACCAAGCATCGTCTCTTTATTCTGGAAGTTATAATGTAACTCCTGACCACTGGTGGAAAATGGATGATTCTATTGTAGGAACTTCTACAACAAATGTAGCAGATTCAGGAACAGGAACGACAAGAAACGGTACTGCAACTTTCTTTAATAATTATACTGGTGTAAATGCAGCCAGTGATTGGATAAACGGCACTCTTGACCTTGACGGAGGACTTACGATAGCAGCTAACGGAACTTTGTCAGCACCAAGAGGTAATTTAGATTTAGCAACAGCTCTTGATATTAATTGCACTAACGTAGACCCTACATCAGCAGGAAATCAATGGATTCATAATAGTGGTAAAGTAAGGTATATGGGGGCAGGAGCGCACGCAACTTGGACTCCTAATAATGCAACTTTCTTTGATATAGATTTAGCAACAAGCTCAGGACACGATTTATTATTACAAGAAAGTATAACAATTCTTGGCACGTTAGATTTAACAGGTTCAAATGACTGGTGGATATTAGATGCTAACGGTGCAGCAGGTAATGTTACAATGACAATGGGGAATGACTCTAATCAAGCCACCATAGAAAGTGACACCGCCAAACGATTTGGATTTAAACCACATTCTTCCAGAGAGATATTAATTACGGGCGGTTCATCTCTAAAGCCTTGTCTTGTTACAGGTGGTGATTGGTATTGGGATTTAGGAGCTGGAACTGCTGGAATTAAATTAGCTAATATGAATTTTGACCCTGACATTGTTACGCACGAATCTGGAAGTAATGCAGTTAAGATAATACTTACAGGAGATTGTGAGTTTGATGCCGTAACAGTAAGTAGTGGAGATACTTTAGATTTGAATGGACAGAGGATGGAAGCTTCTGGGGATGTTTCGGTAGCAGGTACTATTGATTTTGGAGCAGGATTGTTTGTTGGTGCAGGGCTTGATATAGATGGAACTGCCGATGGAGAAACTGGAGCAGATATAATTCTAACACATAATGGTAGCACTAATACTATGGAAATTGGAGATAGTAGTATGGTGGGTGACGCTACAACAAATGTATTAATTAATAGAAGCGTTAATATGAATTGGAGCAGTTCTTCTCATTATGCAGGAAATTTAATTGTAGGTGCAGCTACTTTGGAAACTGATTCAGGAACTTCTTGTAAGTGTAATAATCTTACAGTAGCAACAGGAGCAACTTTAGATGGTAATGATGATACACTTACAGTAGCAGGAGATTTTACTACCAGTGGTGGTCTTATTGGTAAGAGTGCTATTGTCTGTGATGGAACTGGAGATTATGTAACTGTAACTGACCACGCTACTTTAGATTTTAATGCTTCAGGAGATGTAACACTTGATTGTTGGGTAAAAGCAGGAACTACTGGTAACGACCACAATCACGAAATAATTGAAAAGCAGGATTCTGGAACAGGTGCAAGATGGCAATTTATGTATATGCACTCTGCCGATACTATTGAATTTGTTATAAGTGATGGAAGTGGTAGTGCAACCGCTTTGTACACTGGTGCAAGGGCTGCACTCTATGATGACAAATGGCATAATCTGGTTGGTGTCAGAGATGCTGGTAGCACACTTAAATTATATTTAGATGGTAAATTAATAGCTTCGGCAACAGATACAGAGGGTGATATTTCCAACAATGGAGCTTTATTGATTGGTAAAGGAGGAACAGCAGAGTTTCAAGGGACAATAGCAAGAGTATCAGTATGGGCTGAAGCATTAACGGCAGCAAAGATTCGTGCAATGATGTTCCAAGACTGGACAACGATGGCTGCTGATGCTACACATACTGACGGCAATGCTAAACTATGGCTTGAGTTCAGTGAAGGAACTGGAAGCACAGTAGAAGATTTATCGGCACAGTCCAATAACGGAGCAATTACAAATGCAACTTGGGCAGGAGCAGGAACATTTACCTATGGCACTTCTACGCTTGTCATGACTGGTTCTGGTAAAAAGATTAATATGTTAAATGATGACTCAGTTAACAACCTTACAATAGCAACAGGAGGAGATTCTAATGCTATAACTTTAACTGACATCAGTGGAGGAAATAGTGTTTTGGTTGTATACGGCACATTAGAACAAACGTCAGGTAAATTAGTATCAAGTAATGTTGAATCAATACAGTTTGGTAAAACATACGGTAATTTAAAGGCAGCATCAGGTAAGGGAGCTATTGCATTTGCAGATTTATATAGATTTTATATTTATCAAAACAGTCAAAGTGGAGCAATAAATTTCCCTCATGCAGATTCGGCAGACAATGACATAACGACTAAGAGATTGTTTATCACATCTTCAAGTACAATCGAAACTAAGGCAACAGGAAACCTTACAATTACAGAAGAGTTAGAAGTAAGTAATGGAAACACCTTCAATGCTAATGGTAATACAATAGCTGTAAAACTTGTCGACAGCAACGGGGGCACGCTAGATTTAACAAACTCAACTATGAATTTTAGCGTTACAGGTTCAGGAGACCAATTAAATTTAGATGCAAGTTCAACACTTTTAACAGGAAACACAGCAATAACTGGCAATGGAGCATTGAATAAGACCGATGCAATTTTACCCGCAGCAGGAGGTTTTGAGGTAGTAGGAGATGTAAAATTCTTAAAAATGAATACAGATGCAGACCTTACAGTAGTTGGTTCAGTAGTAGATTGTATTCTTGAAGATTCCACAGCTAACATCAGACAATGGCATCACACCTTAGACACTCAGCAGTTATTGGATGCAGATGAGGCAGGGGATGATGATTTGCGACTTACAAAGCCAGCACTAGACAACGCCTTAGAGTTAATGACTAAATGAGGATAACTATTTAACGGAGTAATACATAACATAGTATGGATGAATCGATAAAGCACAGAATAAAGCAACAATACAATCGATTGAGTGCCTTGTTAGTTTTCATAGCTAACGCATTCACTTTGATGTATGTTGGTGGTATGGCATATAACGATGCTCTTTGGTTTGGTTCGGTAAGTGGTGCGTTTACATATACGATATTATCTACAATAGCAGACTCTCAGGACTTAGACGATTTTACTGATAGAAAGCGTAAGCCCTCAGGCTATCAAAACCAAGGAATGTTTAACAATGCCATGAACTACATGGAGAACAAAACTGGATGGGACATGAACAGAGACGGTAATGTGGGACAACAACCAATACCGCAAAACATGATTCCATATCAACAATATGCACAACAACAACAACAGCCAATGCCGATGCCCAATCAAGCCGGTGGTTATATAAACCCCAATACAGGCGAGTTATTAGAAGCAGAGCAAGGGCCACATATTGATAAGATAGCAAAGAAGGGTAAGCAAAGTGGATGAGGGCTTAATCTTTGCGTGGTTTATTGCAGTAGCAATAGGAGTGTCTGCAGCAGTAAAGAGAGCAAGGAAGTCAGCATTTAGTGATTATAAAATAAGAAGCTTACAAGGGAAAGCGGCAGCTCAAGTATTCGGGGTCTTGGGTGCATTGGTTTTTGCTGTTGGGCTTTTGATGTATAGTGGTTTACTCGCTAAAACTGAATACATTGTAGGAGTCTCAGCTTTAACTTATGCTGCCTTTTCCCAATACAGTCCTATTAATGGGGCGTTATCATTCTTAACAGTAGCTTACAAGACAGAGTTTGCAATTGATGATTGGGTTAAAATATCAAACAGCGCAGGGCTTATCAAAGGAAAAGTTAAAGACTTTAGTTTGAAAGGCGTAAGGCTTAAAACATTCGACATGTCAGAAGCTATAGTCTCCTGTGATGAATTACTTCACTCAGTTGTGGAAAACTTGACGCCTTCAGACATATTCAGATGGGAGACGCCATTATCAATTTCTAAAATGGTTCCTGTAAAAAATACAGAAAACACAGTAAGAGGAGTATTATCTGAACACAACTTAGATGCAATTGTAGATGAAGAAGGCTTTGCTCAAAAAGCATACGTTGAATTCCATGATGATAAATTAGATTTTAAACCTAATTTTAGACGGATTAGTATATATACTTACCATCCTAAGTGGATTCCAATGCCTGATGGAGCGGAACCAATCGGATACGAAGTTGCTTATCAACTCTCTAGGGAGTTTAAGCGTGATATTTACGAGAAGATGGATTCGCAAAAGAATGCATACGTAGATGTGGTGAGACCATGAAATTTATAAGAAACATGTTGTTTGCTACGGGTAGATATCCTAGCACGATGGGCGCAGGAGGTCAACAAGATGTTGAGTTCTGTAGATACATAGAGTGGGTTTGGTTCAAAAGATGTGTGTGGCTATTAGGATTAGGACTAGGGTTTGGCGGAGTTGGACTCTATGTTGGTTATTATTATGAAGAAGTTGTATTAGAATACGGTATGGCGGTCTGGGGAGTTGCATGGTTATACAATGGATTCCTTATGTTTGTATTAGCTGTAAGTATTATTTTGTCTACACTTAAGGCACTGGTAGTCAAAGCGTTTGTTAGCCCTGAAGTTCAGGTAGGACAGGCAGCGACAAGGACTGCACAGATGATGAGAAAGGGTGGACTATGAAGATTAAATGGATTGAAGAAATGATAAGCCTTGTAAAAGAACACAAGAGGAGAAGACACTGATGGCTGGACCACCACAAATGACGACCCTAGCACGGAAACCTCAACATACACAACAAGAAGAACTTCCAAAGGAAGTGGCTCCAGCCCCTAATATTCTTACAAGACAACCTGTATCTCAAGCAATGATGCCTAGTGTAGAAACTATGTCAGATGAAGAGTTGGACTTGTATGTAACACGTCTCAAAATGAGACATAAGAGACTATCACGTAAGTGGTGGGGGTTAAGGCGGAAGCATGGCAAAGAAGAGTGTCCTTATTGTGGTATGAATACAGGAGGCGGCTTCTGTAAGTTACACCAACGCGACTACGATGAGTATCTCTCTGCTTTGTCAACCCGTCAGAATAGGAGCTTTGGATTATGATTAAGTTTCCAAAGCCAAAAAAGCCGAATACTTGCGCACCTCATCCTAACCTTATACTTGAGAAGTTTACTTTACACTGTGACGGTGTAAAACAAAAAATAAAATGGAGAAAATTATGAGCGGATACGCAGGAAGTCCATCAGGTTATCTTAACCCAGTGGCCGTAGATAAGATACAGCATCCAGATTACGATGCGAAGGCAGCAGAGAATACAACTATGCGTTTAGTGCAATACTTGTATCCTGTGATAAAAAATTGTGTAGAGATGTTAGAAGCATTATCAAATGAAACTGAAGTGCAGGTTCCTACAGATTTAAAAGATAATATGGAATTTCTAAAGACTGTTTATACTACGCAAATAGATTGGCATCCAAGAACTATGTATGGTGATGAGGCTGCGGAGGAGCTTAATGCTCGTCTCACCTTGCATGAGGAATGGGCCACAGAGGACAATTCACACCATAGCGTATTGAATTGGCAGAATCCTTACGGAAGCGATGGTCAACTCCAACAAGCTCCTGCCGTAACACAACCACAGATGAATCCATATCAGCAACAGCAGATGAATCCGTATGGACAACAGATGCCGATGCAAGGCCAGTCAAGTATGTTTAAACCTTGGACTTGGTTTGGAGTAGGTACAGCGGCTGCAGCGCCACAGGCATGGCAGATGCCACCACCTCAGATAGACCAGTTATCTAATGGAGAACAATATTATACAGCAAATGGCGGAGGGCCTCCACCGTTAGCAACACAGCAAGGATACACCACATTACCAGTTGGAGCAATAGGCTGGAACATGGCAGGACAACCGATAGATTTTAATGGAATGGTTGTAGCAACAACAGGCGAAAAGCTGATGAATACGGCACTCAGTAGGATACTATAATGGTAGCGTATTGTACGGCAAATCAAGTAGCGGCTTTTTTACAAGTTGCAGACTTTAGTGGCAGCACTACGCCTACAACAGCAGATGTAGAATCATTTATTGAGATGGCTGAAGAACGTGTTGACCAGTTAACAGACCATGCATGGGCTACAGCAAGAGCGAAAAGTATAACCGAAGAAAGAGTAAGAATACAACGTGTTCGGTCTAACGTAATTAATACAAGAGGTAAAATGCAATTAAGGCACTATCCTATTTTATCATTTAGTCAGCACGCTACCCCTTCTTTAGCTCAAACTAACGGAAACATTAAACTTTGGACAGGCTCTAAGTATTTAGATTATTTAGATTCAGATGAAAGCAAAACATTAGGGGCGTCTGTTACAGATTGTGTAAACAAGGATTTATGGGTCGACGCAGAAAGAGGTATTATTTACATGGATAGTTATGCAACATTCAATATGGTAAATAGCAGCCCATCAGGTGTTGACGGTTATGTCAGTTACAAATACGCTACAGCAAGCACACCAGACGATATTAAACAAGCCACGATTTATTTAACTTCTTCAATGATTGCTATGAATGATGATTTAAATTTAATGCAAGAAGCTGGCGATTCAATGGATAACTCTACAAAATCTCAACGATTTGAAGATATGGCATTAAAAATATTAAAAGATAATAAACGCATGAGTCGTAACACTCCAATGGCTAGAAGTGTTGGTGGGTTTGCTACAGGAATGGTGGCTCCATAATGGCAGCTACATATGCAACCATAGGTGACCCCGTTACCTCTGTTGCAAGTTTAATTAACGATAATTGGTCAGGAGCCATAGCTACTGGAGTTGGTTCTACGCCAATTACTATGAAAGCTACATGGGAAGCTGGCAAAACAAATTTGAAAAACGGAGATGTAATCCGTTGTTATGAAATATCTGGAAGCCACGATTTATTAGGTGTAGGAAAAGGTGTTGACAAAGGCACCTCACAGGTTTCAATAGATATTTCAACTGCAACCAGTAGAGAGCAATTACGTAAACTCTACAGTGGAGTTGTCAGTATTTTAAGAGGGGCAAAGGCTGGGAATGTAACTAAACCAACAGGTTACGCAGCCGTAAACATATTGTCTCGTGTTGATTTGTCTGATAAAAACAGACGTTGGTATCGTTACGTTCTCGATTGTGAAGTCACAAGCTTCGAGGTGGTAAACTAATGGTAAAACTAACGCAGAATATACAGGCAGCATTCGAAAGAGAGAGTAGTTATGGAGACCCTCCAGATACTCATCTCTATCACTTAGGTCTACTGGACACATTTGACCCAAGGGCAGTGGAGATGAACATCACTCCAGTTCCAAGCATCGGTCAGTCAACAGATACGCATCATGCATCTGGACCAATTGATGTTACACTCCCCATAAAAATAGCGTGTCAAGGAGACGGGTGGAAAGAGTTCCTTGGTAATGCAATAGGTAAAACTGATATCTATGGCACAGTAAATGCACCTCATTCTTTATCTAATTCCACATATTCGCATGCTATCTTAGCAAAAGATATGGCTACTAATCAACATACACTATGCACAGGAGTAGTAGTTAATGAAGCAACTTTAGAAGCAGATTATACGACAGGTGGTTACGTGACATTAGATATGTCATGCACTGCAAAGTATAGTGAAGATGATGATAACGATGATGGTGATTTTACATTTGGTTCACACACTTATAATTCAGTGTCATTTCCAAGCGCACCAACGGCAGACCCTTTACTCCCTACAGATTTGACAGTCAGTTATTCTACAGCTACTACAGCTAACGCTCTAGTAATCAATGATGATTTAGGGAATTATGTTGAAGTAGGGGAAAGGTATATGCGATGTTTCTTAGAAACGGGCAGTATTGACACTGGTTACGGTGCATCAGGGCCAATAGTATCAGCAGGTGTTATTGATTTAAATCATACTGATTATGATTCAGGTAGTAGAATGACTACATTAAAAGTAGATTTAGATGCAAACAGTGGAAACACAACTACTGAAAACTCATCAACTACTGACCCACAAAATTTATTGAAAGGTATTTACAAGATGGTAGGGTCAAATGTGAACATCCCTGCAGTTGCAGACACTGACAAAGATTTAACTTTATTCAATAACTTACAAACTGTTTCATTAAAAATAGCAAACAACAACATCCCAATAGCTGGAAAAGATGGGACAACTTGGTTGCAAAATAATGCTATAGCTAGAGGTAAAGCAGACATAACACTTGACCTTACAATGGCAGCAGAGGATGAAACAATATACACATTGTTTAGAAATAAAACAACACTCCCTTTAGTTAGATTAAATTTCGGCACGCATGGTTCAATTGCTTTAACCAATGGAACAATCACTTCTTTCTCCCGTCCACTTACTGGCGGTAGTGAAGTTGTAGATACTGTGTCAATTAAATTTAGAGGTAATGGAGACCATCTGAACTATAGTGCTTATGCTATTAGTGCAGACTTGACATTACAAGCAGATTAGGTAGGTAAAATGGTAAGCACAACAGGTCAACTAGACGCCCCCTTAGTGGACATTGGAAATGTTCAAAAAGAATATTGGCAGCGTAAAGAAGTTCTTATGCCGTCTTTAGCTGAGTTTATGCCTCAAAAGAAGCATTGGTTTGGTTTAAAGAAAACTAAACAGACTCCTAAATTAATTTTACGTAGGCTTAATGAGGAAGAATGGCGTTCAATAAATGAACGGTTTATGGGCTTAAGAGAAGAATTACACAAGCAATTACCTTTATTGAATCGTTTTTTAGCAAAAATGGGTAAGGGTCAAGTTCTTAAAGAGAAAGAATCAAGAGTTGTTAATCATGCTCAAACTCAGGCGTTACCTATATATACTGCCATGCTCGAACTAATGATAGAGCAACCAAAAATGAACTTTGATGAAGTTCGTGTTTTGCTTGATGCGGTTGACGATTACGACAGGGAAACATTATTATCTTTTGTAAATGCTATGACTTCTGAGAAAGCAACAGTCGCCAATCAAATTACTAAAGAAAGAACAGCGGAACTTGGCGAGTTAAAACGTGAAATGTTGGCAGGTATCTAATGACTGTAATAGTAGGTGAATTGGTATCAGTATTAGAAGCGGATTCATCAGGTTTAGAAGAAGGGTTTAACAAAGCAGGTAAAGCTACAGAAAATTACGAAGAGAAACAACGAACGGCTTCTCTTGCTACTATGGAAACTCTAGCAAAACAAGAAGCATTATTGTCAAGTTTAAATCAAGTTACTGGCGGATATGGTAAAATGATTGGAGCTGCTCAAAAACTTAACTTAGTAACAGAAGAACAGTTCATTGCGTTAGAAAAATCAAGGGCTGCAATGGAAATGGCAGCTGGTCCAATTGAGATATTCATAGCATTAAAGAAAGCTAAAGTCGCAATGGAAACAAGTGATACTGCAGCTACAGGAGCGTCTACAGTAGCAACTAAGAAGGCCACGGGTTCAATGGCAAGACTTAATGCTGTAATGTATGCAAATCCTCTAGTGTTTATTATTGCATTAGTCATTGCAATGGTTGCGGCACTCTACTTATTAGAGAAAAGGTTTGGTTTAGTTACGAAGCTCGTAGAGAAATTAGGTGAAGGGTTTGATTTGTGGAGACAATATATTGATGGCGTAGTTGCAAGTCTTACTGGATTAGGAGATAAGATGGGAATCATTGGTGACATTGGTGATAAAATGACTGGCTACGTCGGGAGTATAACTTAATGTCAACAACTACAAGCGCACAGACAATTGCTAACACTACATGGATTCAATCAAACGGTAGTTCTGCATATGATTCAAAAGACGGACAACAACTGCAAGTTAAAGGCCCAGCAGATAGTGCCGCTGCTGGAGAAATGATATCTTTGCTTATGTTAGATATACCTACTACAACAACGTTGGGTATTCCTAACAATTCAGTAATTGAGGGCATCACTATTACGTTACACAAAGAATCTGGTGGAACGCAGAACGTTCAACTTTGGTTGCTTACTACAAAATTTGTAGAAGAAACTGCAACGTGGCGTGCGCCAAACAATGAAGGTGGCTCTGGTGTGTCTACTACTTGGACGCCTACTATTCAAGGACCATCTACTTCAATTTTGCAACGCTTTTGCGTAGAAGAAGCAAATTCAGGTAGTGATGGTGATAAAACATTTACAATTCCTCAATCTGTAATAGATGATGAAGGGATAACCTTTGGTAATTCGTATCCTTTTGGAGTTTACATGATTTCAGCAACCGATACTGCTACAGTTTACAAAGACGATTCTGAAGGTTCAGAGTATCCTACATACACTATAACATATGGACAAGCTAAACCTAACTCACCTAAAATCACAGTAAGCGGTGCAGACGATACATCAGTTACTATTACAAATGAATCAACATATGATGAAAATAACAGTCTTTCCTATTTAGTATGGAGAAAATCTAATTCTACCATTGCTGCAAGTGGAACAAGACAAGCCACGTTTACAGATACTAATTGGAAAACAATGAACTCTGCAGATTTAGCGCAAATTAGCAGTGAAGATTTTTTACAAGATGAAGATACTAAGTATTACATTCGTGCCTTTCACGAGAATTTAAACAATCAAACTACGGCAGCCACTGGCGGAAACGTAGTGGAAGCAATAAGACCTAAAGTTAATTCCGTTACAGTAAACACGGCATGGACTAACACAGGTGATGTTGGACAACTTACAGTAGCAAGTGCAAGTTCTAACCATTCAGGATATTTTAAGAAATTGTATATCATATGGGATGGTGCTTCTTCAGGAGAAACTTACAACTCAAGTAATATTACAACTATCACGTTAGAAGATGTCGCTAACTCAGTTGCTAAGACTCATATATACAGTTCTACAGGGACAAAATATATCTGGGTAGGTATTGAAGACGCTAACGGATTGCGGTCTGATTTGAATTTAATTAGTGATAAATCTGCATCCCAACCTAGTCCTAGTTCTTCTGATGCTACTTGTGTTGCAGCACTTTCTAAAAAGACAATGCCTGTAAGTCAGTTTGGATTATTAGATGATATCAATGCAGTAAACATGATACGCTCTACTACTGGTGATTCTTCATTAGAGATTGCCAACTATGCAGTCTCTCATGCTAAAGCATATTCAGATGTAATCTTTACCGCCTTTGCTACAGAATGTAATAATTCAAGTTTAGAAAACGGTTCTAAAAAAGTGAAGCTATGGCAAAATAATTCAGGCACTCAAATAGATGTTACCGTTTATGGCATTGCTTCTTTTTATGATAACAATGGAGTCGAGACTGCAGTAGCAGATACTGCTGCAGAATTTAATACTGAAAATGGATATTATCGTTATGTTTCAGATTCTATAGATGCAGGTGCTGAATATCAATTTAGTAGCGATTCAACTTATTATTTCAAACAAGTAGATATGGGCCTTATAACTGCAGTAGATGGAACTGAATCTGATAGTGACCCTACAAGATTTGCAGTAGTTGCTAGTGATTTTACATGGGGAGTTCATGAGCCAATCTTACGTAGATTATGTTGCACTAAGAATAGTAAAGGATGGAGTAATTATATTGAGTATGATGAACCCGGAGCTAACAATATAACTGTAGACAAAACTAATAGTAAATATGAATGGGCAGGCGCAGGCGCTTGGTATTTTAATAGAAAAGGATTCTTTATTGGAGATAAAGTTTACATTAAACATTCAGAGACTACTTCATTAGATGGCTATTATACAATAACAGGAATTGCAGGAGGCACGGGTAGCGCACCATTGAAAACAGGTGAAGAGTTTACAGTAACTCCAGCATTAGCAGGGTCTGGAACTAACGATGAAAAGATTACAATGTATATGGACACTAGAGGGAACGCAGCTATTCCTTTCGTAGCTTTTGGTTCAGCCTCAGATTCAGCTTCTTTATCTTGTAGCGTAGCTCAAACAGTAGCAACAACTCCAGCCACTACTACAAGTGTAACAGTAAACTATCATTACCCAGAACAAATAATATTAGATGAACATATTGCAAATCAAAATCTTGCATTATTAAGTTCCAATTATAGTAGAACGGGGGGGTTAGATGGTAAAGTTCCGCTTGGTAAACAAATATATCCTATTGGGATATTAAGAACTAATAGTGGGATGCCTACGTTAAATCTTACTTTTAAAGTATTATCACAAACTGGATTAAGAATAATATGGAGTATCATTGAAGGCAATAGGTATGACTATTGTTTCTTAGGTTCTGATAGAATAGATGCACCAAATACTAGCCATAGGGATTTTATTTTAAAAGCTATTAATGGGAATGTTAGTAGGTCTACTGATGATTCTACATATTACAATGCTACCCTATCGTTTATGATAATTGGTGAAAAGAGAGTTCCAGTCTAATGGCCGATTACGCCTCGCCTTATCTATTTGAATTAGATATTGATGTAAATGACCAGAGAGTAGAATACATCGTAAGTAGATTAACTTTAACTCGAACATATAATACAGCTTCTGTATTAATATTAGAAGTAGTCGGGGGCTTTGCTGCAGACTTGATGCACATTGGAGCAGTAGTAAGAGTGGGTGGGTCTGTAGGTTCTGGTGATAATTTACAATATAATGATGTAGTAAGAGGCGCTCACGTTTTACCATTAAGATTTGATGGTGTTGTTAGAGTTATACAACCTACACACAATGGAGCTATAATCACTATAACTGATATGATAAGCACGTTATCTACAGGAAGTCAAACTGAATACAAAGTAGATGACTATGTTGGTCAAGATTTGTATTATATGGCTAAAGGAGTCTTTGATGCATTTAATAAGACAAATACAAATTATGGAAGCTCAATGGGTTATCGCAATATGTTTGGCGGTAAATATTTTGATACTGATAATTTAACAACAGGTTCTGGAGTTTTAGCTACTCGTGAAATGAACCTTTGGGGGATGCAAACTCCCAAACAATTTTTAGATAAGGTGTTTAATGAAATGTATGTGTATAGAAATTCAACTAATGGGGCTTTAAATCAATATATAAAGTCAGGATATATGAATTATAGATACCTAATCCCTTATCGTAACGTAGTTCACTTTTATTATAATAATACAATAGTTGACAATACTCCGATAACTCACTATATTAACGAGGATAGGGGCGGTATAATGTTAGGTGGTGTAAGTGCTACCATTGATACTTCGAGGCTAATAAACGACCTCACTGTAGTTAGTAGTGAAGACTCTTCAATATATGCACAACATCAAGATACAAATTCAATTAACAAATATGGACGCATGTCTTCTAAGATTACATTAAACTCTACAGATAGAGGATACTTACAAGACCAAGGCTATTTCTTTGTAGAGAGATTTAAACAACCTTCTTATTCATATCAAATAAAAACTCCAGCTAATCAGATGTTTACTCCAAGTGATACAGTTCATCTTACTGTCCCTAGTTTATCAATTGAAGATGCGTTACCAGTAGAATCTACTTCATTAACTATAGATAATGGTAAGATGGAAACTGCAGTAACTGTAGGTGAGAAAGCATTAACAATCTCTGAGTTAATCAATAGGTTATAGATATATAACCCTTAAACCTTAAAAAACATCAAAAAATAGGGTTAGACACACACACCCCTATTTCCACTGGAACTTTTTACTAACTCTCTACCAATTATTATTATTATTGATTCCTCACCTGTATATATAAACTGTAAAGTCTTTTCGTTTATATTATATTCTTTTGGTGTAGTTTTTAGAGGTTTTTAGAAAGTGTTAGACACCCTAGAAAGTTTCCAGTGGAAATGAAGGTGTCTGTGTCTTTCATAGTAAAGCTTATATATGCCGGTGCTTAGTAAGTTGTATGTTTAACAAAAACACACTAAACAGTAATAAGCCAAAAGCAACCGAACACGAACTAAGAATGTTTGGATGCAGCAAACAAGAATTGTTAGATTTAGTAAAAGATACTGACAATACACAAATGATTGTAATGAGTATGCTAAGCGATGCACAAGATTTAATGATGGAATTTGAAGATTACAAAGCAGCTAACAGAGCAATTAACAGAGCAAAGTTCTTAACCAAACACAGCCTAAGACCAACCCACTACCTATGATGCAGAAAGAATTACAAACAATAGACGTTCACGGTAAGAGTGTAATGAAACATGCAGACTGGTTGATGTGGCGTGTAAAGAAAGTATTAGAACAACAACCAGAAGTATTGATTATCCATGGTTTTAGTAAGGGAACGGCATGGTCTGATTTTATTAGGACTGGCCGTTTCCACACTTACTGTAATATGAGATTAGCAGACTTCCCTATGTTTGACTTAGAATGTGTAAACTTAGGAAGGTCGTTATTAAGGAGAAAAAATGAACAACCCAAATAGAGGTCAGATAACTATGATGCCTGAAGGTATTATAGAGATGTGCGTTGAATTAATAGGAGACGCATTAAGAGTCAAAGACTCAGTAGACAAGAAACAAGTCGTATTTAATTTACAAGATACGGCAGAATTATATCTCGTAATTGCAGAGCAGATACTTGGAGCATACCATATTGATATTGATGAGTTCCAAAGTAGAAATGCAGAAGAGATAGAATATTTAAGAAATATAGGAAGGCAAACCAATAAGGTTATATAACCATACCTTCTGTGAGGTTAGGAACTAAAACATGCGACAAAAAGAAGCAGAATTGAAAAAAGTCCTTGGCAATTTAACCAAGGCATATGAGCAAGGTTTCTGGGCTGCAATAGAATTAACTAAAAGCAGCGTGGAAGTAGAGGAGATTGTTCTACACAAACCAACTATAGAAGAAAAGGTAGAACAAGAAAAGCCAAGTGACCGTAGATGGCCTAAAGGCAGATATCCAGAAGACTACTATAGACATCCAACACAAAAGAGATATAGTTTAAGACAGAAGTTAGCTGCAGTAAAAGCAGTAAATGACACATATGAAGTAGAAAGAATAAACGGAGGCAAACCGACTCTGTTAAAAATATGCGAGAAATTGAACATACCAATGTCTAACTATAGTCGCTGGAAAAAAGAGAAGAAACAAGGAAGCTTAACAAGCTCACTTAAGAAAAAGAAAGGAAGTGCAAGATGGCACTTAGATAATATTAACAAAAAAAGGAACAAAAACAAATGAACATAGACACAAAGAAGCTAACCATTAGGTTAGGTAAAACAGAACCAACAAGCAAGCAATACGAGTCCGTAAGGGCAGACGTCACTATAGAGTATGAATTTGGTGGAGTATCAGGAACTGACTTCTATGATAACTACCAAGGTATATTTGAAATGCTGGCGCAAAGAAACAGGAACATGTTAACTGCAGCTCTTAAGAAAGCTCAGGAGACTGGCAAAGATGTAGAGACAACTACACAATCTGTAGTAGACAAGGACGTCCTTAGTATTGCAGAGAAAATAAAACGGGAGTTAGAAAAATGAGTATGGACAAATTACATTATAGTTTTGATAAGCTAGTCTACGAAAAACGTAGAATAAAACGCACTCTAGGCAACATGTATAAGGGTAAGAAGTTAGAGAATCTGTGTAAGCAGGTTGACGAAACCTTTTGGCCAGCAGTGCAGCTGATAGCCACAATTATTATAAAGCAGCAGAAGTAACGGGATAGGTAGGAAGTAACTACTATTGGAAGAGAACTCCAGCGGAGGCTTAAACGTTTTGTTATATCACGTGTGTGCCTTGTTTGAACATGCTTCCTACCCCTGAATTTACTGAAGCAAACATATATAACCGGTAGCTTATATAACCATGAATGGCTTATAAGAAAATAGATGACCATCCCAGACAGGGACGGCCCCCCCAATATCTGTTGACAATAACCGAAGGATATCACTCTGCATGGAAAAGATTTCTTAAGGAAGCAGATAGGCAGAATAGACCAGTTAGTGAACTACTACGACAAGTAATAAAAGAGAAGGCGAGAGAATGGGATACCCAATGATTAGAGTATTACGAGACGGGGAGGTAATATTTCAAACAGAAAATTTGCATGAGTATGCAGAATGGATGGTAGTTCAAGATTATAAGTTAAAAGAAATAGTAATATACAGAGGAGAAGAACATGAGTATAACAATAGTTGAAGCAGACCCAGAAGAATTAAAGCCCTACACAAACAATCCACGTAAAATAGGTGAAGAAGAAATGGAGAAGCTCAAACGTTCTCTTAAACAATTTGGATTTATTGACCCTGTAATAGCACGGCAAGAGGATAATATGGTGATAGGCGGTCACCAAAGATTGGCTGCCGCACTGGAATTAGGAATGTCTAAAGTTCCTGTAATCTATTTAGCAGGGTTAAGTGACAATGATAGTAAACTATTGAACGTAGCACTCAACAAAATATCAGGTGAATGGGACAATAATTTATTATTACAATTGTTAAAAGATTTAGACACAGACACCTTTGATATCTCAGGATTTACAGAAGACGATTTATTAGAATTAGAACTAATGGAAGATGTTGAAATAGAAGATGACGATGAAGGTTCTGGATGGGACGAACAAAATCCAGTAATACAATATCAAATTATATTTAATGATGAAGCAGAACAAAAGATATGGTGGAACTATCTTGCCTTGTTAAAAACTCAATACCCAGATAAAGAGACAGTAAGTGAACGATTAATAGAGGCAATAGAGAATGGTAAGATATAAAAAATATCTTGAGACTACAGTAGTAGACGAGACGCCTAAACGTATTGCTCATTTATATGACACATTTGATTCAATAGCTGTAATGTTTAGTGGAGGTAAAGACTCCCTAGTAGCATTACACCATGTAAGACGTGAAGCAGAGAAGCGAGGTAAGCTGCCTGTTGACGTTGTATTCCTAGATGAAGAGTTATTGCCCGATTCTCTAATTGATTTTGTAGACACCTACAGACAAAAGGATTGGATTCGTATGCATTGGATTGCAGTTCCCATGAAAAATTCAGCGTTCATAATGGGAGAGTCCAAGACAATAGTCACGTGGGGAGAAGACCGCAAAGACAGATGGATAAGGAGCAAACCAGAATGGGCAATAACACTCCCAAAAGATGATAAAAGCGTGTTTATGCAACAATCTATGGACGATTTTGTGGCTAAAACGTGTGGCTTTAAGGGAAAAACTGCATTTATATTAGGTATATTAGCCAGTGAATCACTTACAAGGTATAGGTCAGTAGTGAATAAACTCAATGAAAACTACGTATGTGCCAGTAGCTATAACCAAGTGAAACTCTGTAAACCCATATATGATTGGACTGCACATGATATATTCAAGTGGTTACACGACAACGATATAGATTGGTGCCGACAATATGAACAGGCTAACATAACAGGGGGGACGTTACGAATATCCACCCCATTACATGGAGAAGCTGCTAAGAAGTTTGATAAATGGAGAGGTATGGACGCTGACTTCTACCAAAGATTAGTTGATGCATTCCCAGAAATGACAGTGCAAGAGAGATACTGGAAAGATTTTGATAGGAAATCAATACAACGCAAGTATGAATCAGAAGGTATGCGAGGTTGTCTATTATATATAAAAGATAAAATAACAGATAAAAAGAAACGTAAACAAGCGATGGAAAGATATCGTGAGTTTAATAATCTGCATAAGAAGTATCCTGATAGTTACCCTTCCTCTTTGTTGCTGGCGCATCTAGTTCGAGGGGTAACACATAGGACAATCATACCTACAAGGAAAAAGAAATGACCAAAGCTGCAAAGATACCATATGAGAATTACGGACTGCCTCCAAGTGCTGAGCTTGGCGGTAAGTTTGTAGATTTTAATAAAGTAAGAAAAGTAATAAAACGAGTAAAAATAAAAAGGAGAAAAAATGGAACCAATAGAAAACATAGAATGGATAGACGCAGATGAATTAGCTGCAAACAACTGGAATCCCAATGTCGTATTTAATCAAGAACTACGATTATTAGAGCTTAGTATATTGACAAACGGGTGGATACAACCTATAATAGTCAGTAAAGATAACACAATCATTGACGGGTTTCATAGATATATGTTGTCTACTACAAGCCCTAAGATAATGAAAAAGTATGAGGGTAAAGTTCCTGTTGTGAGGCTTGAAATGTCTGATGCTGACGCAATGTTATTGACAGTAAGAATTAACAGAGCTAAAGGCAGTCACGTATCAGTAAAGATGGCTGACCTTGTGCAGACATTACACAATAAACATAACTTAGACTTTCAACAAATAGCAAAAGAGATAGGTGCTACTAAGAAAGAAGTTGAGTTATTATATGAAAACAGTCTCTTTAAACAATTAGATTTAAAGAATTACAAATATAACAAAGCATGGGTTCCAGCGGATACTAAACATGATTAGGACTCTGTTACAATACAAACATGACGGCATTGAAGAAAAAACCTCTTGGGTTCACATGCACGTTAAAGATGCATACGCTTTACAAACTGATGTTATAGAAACATTACAAACATATGGAACTAAGCGTGATGTCACTATAGACAAAAATGATAACGGTGATACTCGGGTAATAAATGATACATACATGGACTACGACCAGATTAAACGATACTTTCCAGAGTTAATGACTCTTTACAAAGAAGGAGCTAAACAATTAACAAAGACATTAGGAGAGAAGGTAATAGAATCACCATATGGTAAAAGTGCAATGACATTAAAGCTATACAAAGGAATCAATAGTGAACACGGATGGCATACGGAATCTAACTCTGTTACAGGATTAGTTTACTTTACTGATATAGAAGAGCATAAAGGAGGGGCATTGCAATTTAGTCCAATAGGAAAACGTAATCCCATATACACACTATGTCCTAAAGCTTTCTCGCTTGTTGTATTACGTGGACATGATGTTTGGCATAGAGTCACACCTATGGAAGATGAAGACGCTTTACGCATTTGTCTGGTAATGAATTATTATCTGCCCAATGATATAAATAGGCCAAAAGAACTTGATAATTTACATTACGGAGAAATTTAAACATGGTAGGTTGGTATAAAGATAGGAACGGTAAGTGGTGGTCTCCAGAAGAGAGAACCGCAGTAGGCAAGCAAACACGACAACTCATTAAAGAAGGGAAATACGACCCTGTAATGATATGTGAAAGATGTGAACAAAGTGAAGGTATAATACATATGCATAATCATGATTACTCACACCCCACAGAAAATATAGAGATACTTTGTTGGAGATGTCATATGATGTTTCACAGTGTAAGAAGAAATAAAAATGCTGTAGATAAATATTTTATTGAGATAGCTAATGGGAAAAAGTGGCCACCAGTGCATAAACATGACTTTGGCATACTAAATCGTGACCACGGAGTATAGGTAAAGTGACATGGGACTGTCCAAAGAACGACAAAAAGTTTACGAAATGGCAAGACAGGCCTATATAACAGAAGGGGTAGACATAGGGAAACTAGCTGATGGTATGGGAGTTCCAGTTAGGACTCTCCATCGTTGGAAAAAAGGTCTAATGGGTCAAAAACATTGGGACACTCAAAGAGAGGAAATAATTAAAGAAGCTGAAAAGAAAATGGCAGAAAATGGCACACCCGTTGTGTCAGACGTTGACATAGTCACTGAAAATCTATTGTTAATTAGGAGAACTAAGAAGAGATATCTTGACCAATTAAATGATACAGTGAATCAAAAGGATGTGTCACCTACTGCGTTAGCAGCTCTTATGGATAGAGAGATAAAACTTAGAGCAATGTCAGGTTCTACTAACAAACAAAGAGATGAAATCAAGAAAGTCTTAAAGACAGTAATACAAGCAATACCTGATGAACATCAAGAGAAAGCATTAGATGCAATACGCAAAGCTTTTACAGAGCAGATGTTCTAATCCTAAAAGCTTATATAACCTGTTGTCTGTGGTTAATTAGGAGCAACTAAAACATGCAACTAGTAACAAAAGCAATACGTAAGCAAGCACAACCCATTGGAGCTACTGATGGGGATAACCAAAAGAAAGTCTTAGCTAAATTCTTTACACCGTGGTCTTATTGGACATGGTATGCAGTAGAGTTTGATGGTGACGATTTGTTCTTTGGTTATGTAGAAGGCCTAGAAAATGAATGGGGATACTTTAGCCTTAAAGATTTAGAAGAGATTAAAGGTCCATTTGGATTGGGTGTAGAAAGAGATATTATGTTTGAAAATAAAGTAATCAACATTAATGGAGATGTAGGAAGTGCATAGATGGTTTACTACGCATATGGACATGCTAATGACTTTGATAAGACTAAAGAGATAGTCTTAGCAGAAAGGTTAGCAGAGTTATTGAAAGACAAAGGATACCAAGGTCGCATACTTGATTACAATGAATCCAGACCAAGGTGGAGATTTAATGAACGTGGTAAGGTAGAACCACACGTAGAGATTAACGGACCATTCGGTGCAGTTACTATACGTAAAATGACTAATGTGGTTGACCCTGATGCGTTAGCTAATGATTTAGACAAAGTATATGATGAGGTTATGAGTGAGTAGGTCGGTATTATGCAGAAGTTGTGATATGATGTTCTCGTTAAGAGACCGTAGAAATTCAGATAAGACAAAGTGTTTGCATTGTATAAGAAAGGACCAACACGGAGTCGTAGATATCAACAACTGCTTTAAAGGGTCTGTAATAATACTGGAGGACTAATGAATGAATTTCTAATAGCAATTGCAATCTGCTTCTGTTTTATTGGAGGTTTCTGGTTGGGAGTTCATTGGTATAAACAAAGGATGATAGAAGATGAGAAGGCGGCACGCTCCAAGTAAAGTAAAGAACTTGACATTATGTGGTCACGAGACTACACCACAAGAGTTTAATCATATGTTACGGAGAAAAGGTAAATCTACTAACTGTAAACGATGTCTTGATGCATTGCTATTACGTGAGTTAGTAGAGGAGGAAGAAGAATGAAAGATGGATGGAGATGTAGGATATGCGGATATCCTATGGGAACTGTTGAGTATGAATCAACAAACGGATATTGTATGGAGTGTAGATATGACTAATTGGAAGTTCAACTGTTATAAGTGTGGACATGCATATCAACTGAGGCATCGCACCATCCCTAAGTCTAAATGGTTACAGGCAGGTAAGATAGGCAGACCTCACATAAATTGTGTAAGATGTCCTGACGTTTTATTGGTCGGTGAAATGGTCGGAAATAGAGGTTGACAGTAAAGCTTATATATGCTAGTGCTTAGTGTATTGTATGACAGAAACACACGGATTGGGCTTGACCCAAACTGAGCGAGCAAAAACAATGACCCTTGGAGAAATCGAGGATGCAGTTGTAGAACACAGAGACATATTGAAAGAAATGGGATTCTTAGACAGAGACACAACCACTTACTCTGAAGTAATAGGAATGGTCTCGTTAGTTAAAATGTTGAGGAAATAAACGACAATGAAACCAACTAAAGTCACATTAGAACAAATTAAAGCAACCATCCTAGGATGTAAAGACAAGAAAGCCTTATTCGGTGAAACTGAACCCGAAGACAGAGCTAAGATTGTAGGGATGTGGGATTTACTTGAAGCAGTCACGGATTTGTATGGTAATGAATCTGAGAGAAGACAACACGGACGATGGTCTTGCTTTAACAAAGTAGGGACTGATTACGAAGAAGAATAGATTTATATAACCTTTATTCTTGAACACTTTTCTATGGAAAAGCTTTGGGAACAAAACACACGAGACCCTTTCTGGGGAAATGCAATGGATGCAATTGAGGAATTAGAGACTGAATTGTATGGTAAAGACATAGACTTCAGGACATTCTGCATTCAAGGTTTAAAGAACTTCATGGAGTATGAACCTCTTGACTTTGTAGACTTAGCACCTGTTCATTTTGATTGGATTGATGCAATGAACAAACATGACCGTGTAGCTATCATAGCTTTCCGTGAGAGTATGAAGTCAACACTCGCATTGGTTCACGCTGCATACAAGATGGTGACTGTCCCTAACACTCGTTTGATGCTAGGCAGTTCTAATATGACTAAAGCAAGTCGCAGGCTGCATTGGTTTGATGAGTTTTGTCAAAGGAATCCAAGACTTCGCAGAATGATTGATGGTAACAGGTGGAGCAGTCAAGTAAAGTTTTTCAAGAATGGTTCAAGGATTATGGCGTCTGCAGTTGCAGTAGCTATGGAAGGTGAACGTGTTCATGGAGCTATACTAGATGATGTGCTTGAAGAATTCCAGAGGTTTAGCGATGCTAACGTCATACACTGGATGACTCAAGTGGTTGTCCCGTTCTTGTTACCTAATGGGTGGATATGGATGTTGCAGACTCAAAAGCGTCCAGAAGATATTACTGATTGGGTAGGAACTAATCCAGCTTGGCATCGTATAAGACAACCTGTAGTTGATGAAAACGACAAACCAGTTTGGCCTCAGTATTGGTCACAAGAACGTATTGACTCAAGAAAACGTGAGATGCCTATGCGTGAGTTTGAGTCTGAGTATATGCTCAACTGTATTAACGATGAAGCAGCCGTTATTCCGTGGAATGTACTACAGCGTAACATTGACTCAAGCGCTACACTTGAAGGGTATGACAATAACTGGGAATGTGTCATGGGTGTTGACTTAGCTGTAGGTCTTGACACTGCTAATGATGAAACAGCTTACACACTCGTAGCATGGAACCGTGATACAAAACAAAGACGTCTAATCCACACATGGAGCGGTAAAGTCCAAGGTGAAGGTTCTGGATGGTTAAAGGCTCAAGTGGACAATATCGTAGCGTTAAACGATGAATTCAGGCCACGTAAGATAATGATAGAAAGCAATGGATTCCAAAGACTTGTTGCACACGCTGCATCAGAAGTTCGTGGACTTCCTATAGCTATGCACAACACAGGGTCTGAGAAACATCACAGTGCTAAAGGAATTCCAGCTATTGGATATAACATGGAACAAGACCGTTACCTAATCCCATATCCTGATAACAATACTCATGTAAAGAAATTAGTTCAAGGTTTACGTAGATTAACGTGGGGTCTTAATGGGAAACTTGATGGTCACGTATCTGACTCAGTAATATCATTGTGGATGTGTGAGCTTGCCATCCGTGAGTTTGAACGTAAACGGATATCTGTGACTTCTTGGGATAATTCTATTCTATAGTAAAGCTTATATATGCTGATGTCTAAGGTATTGTATGACAGAAACAACACGTAAAGCACCTAAGTGCAAACACTGTTCTAACGAATGCCAGCGAAAAGGTTTTGGAAACGAGACCTACTATTGGAACCACTGCCACGATTGTCACTACGAATATGTAGGCAAAGGATACTATATTGAAGAGGTAGCATGAAGTCCAATAAATTTCCTAATATGCGAACATCAATAATAGAGAATCAGTTATTTGGAACTCCCCTACCTTGGGAGGGTGAAGATATCTGTGATAACCATTCTATAGAATATGAACTATGTGGATGTAAAAAGGAGAACAATGAATAAAGAAGAACAAATAGCCTTGAAAAAGAAAGGCATAGATGAAGCAAGAGGTGTGATAATCACCATGAAACATTTTATTAAAGAATGCCAAGAGGCAATAAAAGAGTTAGAAGAATCTGAGAAAGAAGAGAAAATAAGAAGGAGTATCCCAGATGATGATTGAACCTGAAATTGGAATGGGTGCTACGATAGTCTATTGGAGCGATAGACAAGCATGCACCATTGTAGACGTCAGCAAAAATGGTAGGACTGTAACAGTCACAGAAGATACAGCAACACTCACTAACTCTGATGAGTTAAAGTGCCACGCTGGAGGCTTTGCAGCACACGTGTCTGGAACACAAAAATACAGTTATAAGTCCAACCCTGATGGGCCAACTAAACAATATTCACTAAGAAAGAACGGAAGGTGGATTAGAGTTGGACAATCTATGAGAAGCGGAACAAACCTTAGCGTAGGACACAGAAGTCAATACTATGACTATAACTTTTAGTAGGAAAACAAAAATGAAAATAAAAACAAAAACGGAAATGTTAGCAATGAGTAGGGATGAGCTACAAGCACATTCAGACGAAGCATGGGATTACTTTGAGAAAGTCAAAGCAGTAAGAGAATTCCAGAAGATAGAGGAATAATGATATTTGAAAGCAAGCGTCAAGAACTACAAGACGAGCTTGACAATAATTGGGACAATATGAGTTTCAAAGAAAAGGCAACGTATGTAGGATTGTTAAGCGTCTATGATTTGTCTGTTGCTATTGAAGATGTATCAACGCAATGTCGTAGTATCAAAAAAGAATTAAAACAAATGAATCTGGAAAACTGGAACCAATAAGCTTATATATGCTGACCTCTGTGGTAAACTATGACTAAAACACATGCATTTGACCCTGAGTTTTTAGCGAAATTAAGGGAGGCAAGAGCTAATCACAAGAAAGCCCCAAGATACAGAAATGTAAACGGGAAGCTTGTGAAGATGACCTGTAACCAAGAATGGAAAAAGGTAGACAAGAAGCAGACTTGTTTGGAGGACTATGCGTAAATTCATAGCAGAGTGGGGATATGGAAGACCTTCTGGTTACTTTGCAGAAGTTGAATTAGATAAAGAAGAGTTATTAGACTTAGAAAAAGCAATAGCTTTGAAAGAGATATCTGGAGGTAAGTTTTATTCTAACATAAAGACTATACAATTAGACAATGGAATGAAACTCTATGCTGAAGATAGTCCAGAATATAAGCGTGCAGACGAGAAAAGAAAAAACAGGAACATAAAATGGCGAGGATAACTAAGAAACGATTACTAGGAAGCATGAATGAAGATGGAGACTCTATCACCCATGTTTACAAGCAAAGCAGATTAAATGGATATTATTGGTCTGCAGAAAGTAAGCAATGCGGAGCAGGTCTCTTTTATGCCTTTGATGGGGCAGAAGGTGTGCAATGGTGTTGGGTTGGTGGGTTGATGCATCCAGATGATGCAGACGCTATTGATGTAGCTACAGACTTTGCATTAGAAGAATTAAGGATAATGAAAGCAGAAGCAATGAAGGAGTTCGAGAGATATGGTGAATTATAATTTTGATAAAGATTTAAAAGATGGAGAAGATGGTGAGAAAGTCATACGATACTTTGTTGAACAGCAGTTTGGATGGAAGTTCAGGACATACAATGACAACAGTGCATTTGATATATTATTTCAAAACAAAAACGATACACCTAAAACATTTGAAGTAAAAACAGACTTATGGGAAAAAGACTGGACTAAAGGAGGTTCTGGTAATTTAGCAATTGAGTTTAGATGTAGAGGCAAAGACAGTGGCATACGAACAACAAAGTCAATGTATTTTTGTTATTACTTTCCTAATCTTAGTATTCCCCAGATATGGATGATTAGGACTGCAGATTTGAAACAATTAATTAAAGACAATAAGTTCCAAAGAAAGCAAGTAGGGGAGAGACAATACGACAATGATAGAAAAAGTTCATGGTGTTACATGATATTTAGAAGTAAATTCAAAGAACATTTTGATGTATTTGAACATGATGATGAGCTGGGACTCTGGTATAAAGTTAAATATTACGAACAAAAATAGAGTAGGCTTATATAGGAGTCATTTATACTTCGTTCCCAATGGCAAGGCTTGAGCTAAAGGGAATCACAAATGAAACTAAAGACAAAGTCAAAAGTTTAGCTAAGTTACATGGAGTTTCCGTTGCGACTTATCTTGAACCAGTTCTTAAACGACATTTTAAACAACCCGACACAAGAGATAAGCTTATAAGATACGAGCGTTCTGACCCAGATTGGTAATGGGCATACTCGATTATTTTAGACGGAAACCGCAAAGGACAAGCGGATTGCAAAACTATTTAGATGACAATTTAAAGAAAGAAGCACGGACTCCAGTGTATGACATGATGCCAGCTATGGGAACAACTGGCCCTATGAAAATAGACCCAATACATGACCAGTTTTATCTTAAGCAATTAGCAGATTCATATTCACATTTACAAACTGTAATCACACGTATTGCATCCCAGACAGTTGCTAAAGGTTATAGATTAGAACCATTAGTAGACAATCCAAGTGAAGACCAAGCTGCAGTTCTTGAATTATTATTATCAAATCCAAGTAGTGGAGATACCGATATGACAGGTGAAGAGTTCTGTAAAGCACTTATTAGACAGGTTGAAACGTATGATGATGCATGGATTTCCGTGGTTTATGACTACGTCAAGGACGAAACAGGCAATATTTTAGGTAAACAAGTCAATCAATTATGGGTTGAGGATGCTAAACACATGAGGTTTTGCACAGATAGATACGGCAAATTCCAAGAAGAAGAACTGTTTTGCCCAATATGTAGAGACGCTAAAAATGGAACTGCCTGTGCTGAATGTGGAAGTTCACTTACACCTATAGCATATACATATGAAGATGCAGAAGGAGACATCCCTTTTGCACGTGATGAAATAATTCACTTTAACAAATATAGTTCAACAGCAAGACTCTATGGACAATCACCAATTATAGGATTAATGAAAAAGATAGAAACTGGACTTGCAGTAGAAGGTTATATGAATAAAATGTATAGGTTAGAACGTCCACCTAAAGGTTTCTTGGATATTGCTGGACATGATGAACAATCATTAAATCGATTAGGTGAATATATTGCAGAAGAAACTAGACGCAATCCAAACTTTATCCCAATAATATCAAGTGCAGAAGGCAGTGCAGGAGCTAAGTTTGTTCCAGTTATGCCAAACATGGGAGAGACAGGAATGATGCCTTTCTTGGATAAAATTAATCAAGACATAAATTCAGCATATGGAATAATGCCTTTAGCAGTAGGAGATGTGTCAGGAGTTGGTGGATTAAATGCAGAAGGAGAACAACTATCAATGATGGATAGGACAATTGATGAAACACAACGTATGTTACAAGAAGGATTCTTTGCTCCATTGATTAAATTACTTAAGATTACAGATTGGTCTGTTGTATTCAATGACGTAGATGAGCGTAATGAACAACAATACCTATCTAATATGAGAAGTAAAGCAGATATCATTGCAGCATTCCAAGCTGTAGGTATTGCAGTAGACATAACACAGGAGGGTGAGTTAATATTTCCAGATACAGAGTCCGCAAGTTTGCCAACGTTGCAGGTGGAAGAGGAGCAAAACGAACAAGCGGATTTATATCAGCCTTAGAGAATAAATTAGAAACAACTCTTAAACGAGAAATCGGATTGTTAAGAGCTTCAGATAATTATAGTGAGTTAGCAGATAAGTTACCGCTATTACTCATAGCAATTACAAAAGATTTAAAGAGAATCGTAGAAGAAGAAATAGGAGATGCATACCGACATGGATTCAAATCAGCAGCCGAGGAAGGAAAAGCGACTGTCGTAATGAAAAAAGTGGGGGTAAACGGCCCTGAAAAAGAGTTAAGTGATACTTTAGTATATAAAGAATCAAAAATGCGCATTGAATTTAATCAATCAGATGAGGATGCAATCCGTGTAATTTCAAGTAATGATGTCCAGAATAAAACATACACAGAACTCAATGCAATATTGTCTACTAAATTAAATCAGATTATAACAGATTCAGTGACTCAAGGTCGTAGCATTAATGCAACTGTTGGAGAAATGCAAAAGATAGTCAACACTGAAGTTTACAAATTACGTAGGATTGCAAGAACTGAAATCATTAATGCAGGTAACGAAGGTAGGTTAGCATCATATAAGAAACAAGAAGCACGTAGAAAAAAACCATTCAAATATACATTAATTGTCACTAATAATTCAAGAACCTGTCAAGCACATAGAGAATTACAACGCAGAATTCCAGCCACTGGTCTTTTAATGGATGACCTAATCCAGTTACAACAGAGTGTTGGTGCGAGTCATGGATTAACATTACGGGGAAACTCAGTATTGCATCCAAACCAGCGCACTACATTGATAAGGGTAGTATGAAGAAGTGTAAGAAATGTTTAGCAGGAGCAATGAGAGTTCACATTCTTAGCAGTGGGTTTTGTCAAGAATGTCAAGCAGAATATGATTGGAAGAATGGAGACCGAGAAGTAAGACGACAAAAAGAAATAGCTCACCGTGTAGCTTACTATGAAAAAGCCAAGAAGTTTATAGATAGAAAATGGAAAGACAAATATGGAGATGACAGTGTAGAAGCTGTTCAAGAATGGCAATCCGAATAGAGGGCGCTGCTGAATACAAAAAGAAGCTAGCTCAATTAGCTAAGAAATATCCAGATGTTTTAGACATGGCGTTAGAAGATACTGCAGCAGCAATTCATCTTGAGGCCTCACGTATAGTTCCAGTAGATGAAGGTATCTTGAAAAATAGTCTTAATGTTAGAAGTGAACCTATGAGGAAGAGTGTAGGAACTTCAATGGAATATGCAGTAGGAATAGAGTTTGGAACTCCTACTGGCACAGGACCCAATGGTGGACCTCGCCCATATCTGCGTCCAGCTTTCAATAACAATCATAAGCGTGTCACTGAATATTTCATAAAAAACATCAATAACATACAGTAAAAGCTTATATAACCTGACCTCTATGAGTATTTATGGAAGCAAAAACACGGCCTAACTTTGCCGCAATTATACGTGACCATGCAGAAGCAGGAAAAAGTATTGACGAAATACTTGATGCTGACAGCAGATTGACACGTAAATATGTTGAAAGAGTTCTAGGCAAAAAAGCAATAGCAAAAAACACAAATGTCCCAAAAGGATTGGATAGGACTGAAGCAATTAAATGGGCATGCAATCAGAAGTATGGTAAACGAGACCACACTGCAGACGAGATGTTGGCAGTAATACAAGAGTATGCAATATGAATAAATGGCAGAAGATAGCATGCATTGCATTTGAAGTGGATGCTACAAGAATTGGACGAGAGATAGGTGAAAAAGAGACAACATTGTCTGAACCATTTCCAGCTAAATGGTTAGAGAAAACTGATTTCTTAGGGATAGAGTGGAGAGACCAATGAGTAAAACAAGATGTGGAAAATGTGGAGCAATGGTATTACCTTTAGTGAAACCATACAAGTGCTTCAACGGACATGTGCAGAAAGATTAACATGGGTAACTTACGAAAGGCATTCGAAGAAATTGAACGTAAAATGAATAACAAAGATAAGGTCGCCTGTTCTTGTGGTGCTGTATGGTCTCATGATGGCCTTTTCTTTAAAGCCCCTATGCATGGAAAGGTAGAAGACTTTCCAGACGTTAACGTGGCTCTGAATGCAAATTGTCCCTGTTGTTGGTAAAACATAAAAGCTTATATATGCGACCCTCTATGATATTGTATGACTAAAACCACACGTAACCCAAAAGGTAATGTTGACCACCCAAGCAGCGGACGCAGCGGATACTGCGGCCCAGCAGCAGTGACCTGTATTGCAGGAAAGAAATACGACATTGTAGAAAAAGAAATGTTGAAATTATGGAACGATGAATTAAAACATCCAAATGCACCAAAGAAAACAATGATACAAGGAATGAGTATAAGCTGGATGGGAAAATACCTAAGACGCTGGCACAATGTTCAGAGACTTATGGCACCTACACATGAACATGAAGTTGATTCTTACTGGAGTGACACTGGAAAAAGAACAACAACCTTGAACCCAACCCTTGCACAGTTTTTAAGACGTAGAAGTCCAACTGTAAAGAAACACTGGGTTTTACTTTGGACACGTGACCACTTTATGCTTTGTAAAGGAAACAAAGTCTGGGATAACATGATGCGTGAAGATGGAGTAAGCCCAAACAGAACACACTTTAAACGTGCAAGAGTAGAGTCTGCCTTTATTGTAAAATACAGGGGAACCCACTGGGACACACTAGATGTAATTGACAAACAAAACAGCTACAGAGTTAGTTACTACGATGAAATGGAATTTAGCGAAGTAAGTGACAAGACCTTGTTTAACGGAACACTTAGTGCTAAAGCTAAAGAACATGAAAAAGGAAGACAAAGAGCTAACCCGAATTACAAATACGAATCTAAAAACTACGGACTGTAAGCCGACAAAGCTGAAAGTCTTATAAAGCAATAACAATAGTAGAGGCTATGAAGTTGACTAAAGCCGATGACACTGAATGGAAAGTTTATCGTAAAGAATGGTATAATGATAGAATCATGGAAACATTTATCAGCGCACCAATAGTAGATAAACAAAATGATTTGATTCCTACAGACACTATGGAAAAAGCAATGGACTTTTACATGAAGTATGGGATATATGCTTACCAACATGACGAGCTTCCAATAGGCCTTCCTTTAGCTTATAAGGTAGAAGGTGGCAAAGTGAAAGTAAGATACGGCATACATAATCAAATGGAAATGCATGACAATGTATGGGATGAAATCAAAGACATGGGGATGAAAGGAGCCAGTAGCATAAGGGGTGAAACCTTGACACAAGATATGGTATGCCCTGAAGGGGCCGATAGTTGCTTCAATAAAATTAATGACCTTGGCTTATGGTCTGTGAGTTGGGTGGGTGACAATCCAGCTAATGTAGAAGCTAAAGTAACTGAAGTCGCAGTAGCAAAAGCCGACAATACCGAATCCTTTATTAATGACAGTCAGCCAGTAGCAGCCATGGCAAAAGTCAAAAAAGACTGTGGATGCAAATCTGAAACCACCAAAGACGAATGTGGATGTGGTGGCGCAGTAGAGGAAGCAAAAGCAGAAGAAGTTACAGTTGAAGTGATTTCACCTGAGGAATTACCTGATGTTATAGCAGAAGAATCTGAAACTGAAGAAGAAGAGAAAGCAGAAGAAGATGAACCACAAGAATTAACATTAGAGATGCTTGCAGAAGAAATGAAGTCATTGAAAATGAAGTTAGAAGAGATGGCATTACCTGCAGCAGAAGAAGAAAAAGCAGAAGAAGAGGAAGAAGAGGAATCTGTAAAATCAGATATACCATTAGACCTCGTTATGAAATCTTTAAAGAAACACGGAATATCCGTTTACGCTGGAACAAAGGCTACACCAGCCCCAGCAAAAGTTGAAGCTCCTAAAGTAAGTATAAACTGGAACAAGATTGAAAAGTCTTGGGACGAAATAGACTCAATGGGAGGAGAATAAATATGGCAATGAGTTTCGAAGAATACGTTAACGCCTACTATGGCGGAACACTTGGAATATCCAAGAGATATGGCATCCGAAAGGACGACTTGGTCGAATTAGGTGACGCAACAGTTGGAACAGACGCAGGTCTTAACACAATGTATGGCGCAAAAGTATTCAGCCAATTAAATACAAAATCTGAAGTTTTCAAATTACTAAAGAAAGAACCATGGACACAATCTGGTTGGAGAGTAATGACAGAAAGACACAACACCACCAACGGTGTTACAGAAGGTGGAGCATTCCCAGCAACAGAGCATTTGGATTTAGTGCAGGTTAAAGCAACTCTAAAAGAAATCGTAACCCCATGGGAAATGACTTCTAAAATAGAAATGCTTTCTGAAGCAGATGATGGTCTTGGTAACTTGGCTACATTTATGCGCAGAGAAAATGGAGAAGCACACGCTTTCTACATGGATGCAATGTTGTTAAAATCAACAGAAGCAGACAGTGACGGAACAACAGGTGCAGGTAATGCAGGAAACAACTTTGAATCCTTAGACCGTGTAACCATTTCTAACGGACGTGTCGCAGTTGCACCATATGGAAACGCAGCATACAACGACATTTACAATGTTGACAGGTCTGGAGCAAGCTGGTCTGACGCATACACTGACTCAACATCTAACACTGACAAAGCATTGACTTTGGCTATGATTGATGATGCAGTTCAAAGTGCATTGGAAAATGGAGCTAACTACAGTGATTTAATTCTATTAACTGGACATGATACCTATGCAAACCTAAAAGGATTAATGTTAAGTTCAACTAACAACTTGTTAAGAGCTAACATTGGAACCGCAGGTGCAGGAAACATGAATGGTGTAACAGGAGAAGCAGGTCTTGCTTTCGATAGCAGAGTTGGTTCTTATGATGGTTTACCTATCTTTGTATCTCAACACTGCCCATTAGTTGATGGAGCAACAAGAGTTTACGTCTTAGATATGGCAAACTTAGCAATGAGAGTTGCAGCACCTACAACATATGTAGACAATACAAACTTAGCCGTAAGACAAGTTCTAAAGCGTGAATATGCTTTCATTACTGCAGGTGAGTTAATCTGTTACAAGTTTAAAACTCAAGGTAGTATCAGAGACTTGACGGCTTAAGGTGATGACTAAATGGTTACTATCACCAATGTCTCCAGCAAAAACCTTCGTAGGAGGAATTCTGCTGGGAATGTCGTCAATATATGTGCTGGACAAACGGTTGAACTTAAGGGCCGCCACTGGGAAGGCCCAGAAATCCTTGAACAATTTAAGTCATACGCTTTCAAAGTCAATAAAAAAGGAAGCACCCCAAAGGTTGGCGCAGGGATTAAGACAGCTGTCAAGCCTCCTAAACGTCAGCGCAAACCTACTAAGTCCAAAACTCAAGAGAAAGTAGACAAGCTTAAACCTAAGAAAGGACTAAAGAAGTCCAAGAAGGGGAAGGCTGACTAATGGCGAATACAGTAACGTCAAAAAGACTAACTAGTTCAAATAGGTCTCTACTTGTAGAAAATGCAGCAATAACCTTTTCAGGAACTACGGTAATTATTGAAGGGCAGGAAATAGAAGCTTATGAAAGAGCGACAATACAGATTAGAAATGAAGGTGAATCTGCAACCATAACTGCAAAGGTGTGGGGGTCATTATTTGACGGTGCAGATGCAACTCCTGCAACTAATTCTAAATGGGTTCAAGTAGGGGATGATATTACGATTGCCAACAATACTGGAGCAATAAAATCATTATCTACAACAGGTCTAAAGTATATTGCAGTTACAATGACAATAGCATCAGGAACTCCAGAGTTCAATGCAGGTAATTGTAAAGTATTCTTACAGGGGACCATTTAGTGAATGGCTTCTCCTATATACTCTGAAATTGTCTTCGTAAGTGAGGTGGCCTAATGGCTACAGTAGTTTGGTATTCTAACCCTACATCAGGGAACGCTATGGATTGGACAGATTCCAATCAATGGAATACAGCAACAGATGGTTCAGGCACAGCAGGAAATCCAGATTCTACAGATGACAAAGCAATAATTCAATCTGGAGATACAGTTACGTTAGATACTAATGTAACAACGGGACAGTGTTCTGTTTTAGGCACACTTACAGGTAACGCTTCATATTCATTGACATTAGCAGGTAGTGACGAAGATAATAATTTTAGCAATAGTGGAACACTGACAAATTTAAATATTATAATGACTGGATTAAGGGCTTCTGGAGATAGGAGCATTATTGATTCAGGCAGCGGAATACGAGATTTAACTATTAACGATACAACTAACAGTGGCAACAACGTTCATAAATTAGGTAACAATTTATCTATATCTGGAGACCTTACAATAACTTCAGGAACTCTCTCAACGGTAACACCTGCTGGTGGTTCGGTAGGACTTACAGTAACAGGAGATGTAAGTGTAACAGGAACACTTACAGGTAATGCTTCAGCAATTAGTATGGGAAGTCTTACAGTTAATGGAATCTACAATGCAACAAGCGGAACAACTATAATAACCAGTGAAAGAAGCAATGGCCGAGCAATAGACATCGTAGGAACCTTTGCAGATAATGGTGGAATATTAGAAATAAAAACACCAGCAGATACTTTACTTAGATGGCCTTCCAGCAGTGATGTAAATCATCTTAAAATAAACCATGCAAGTTGCATTGCACGCCCTACAGGAGATAACAAACCAGTAATAGCTGGAAATCTTTTAGTAACAGCAGGAGAATTTAATACTTTAGAAGGTGGACAGAATCACGCACTTACAGTAACAGGACACGTAAGTGTAACAGGAACATTGACAGGTAATGCTTCAGCAATATCGGCAGGAAGTATGATTATTAATTCAGGAGGAACCTACAGTGCAACAACTGGAACAACAACAATTAATTCAGAAGATGCCAGTCATGCTTTTAGATGTTCAGGTGGAGGAACTTTTACTGATAACAATGGAACTCTTTTAATTACAACTCCAGCCGAAACAAGATTAAAGATGAATGGAACAGGTAATCTTCATAATCTTACAGTAAATCATGCAAGTTGTGTTGTGTTTACACATACAGATGCAGCAGGAATTACAGTAGAAGGAGATTTAACAATAACAGCAGGAACATTAAACACCTCCGAACAAGGTGGTTCTGATAAAAACCTTACAGTAACAGGAGATGTAAGTATAACAGGAACACTTACAGGCAATGCTTCAGCAATTACTATAGGAAAAATGCTTGAGATAACAAACGGAGGAACATATACTGAAACAAGTGGAACTACGTTAATATCAGGTCAACCAGATGGAGATTATGTTCTTAGAAATCACGATGGAGGAACATATACTAAACACGCTACAGGCATCTTAAAAATTGCACGTACATCAGCTTCAGGAACTAAATATGCTAAATTTGGTGAAGATGTTTATAATGATGTAAAATTAGAAAATACATCTAGCGGTTCAGTAGTAGCAATAGTTGGTGTTATGAACTTAGCAGGAGATTTAACTGTTGTAGAGGGAGAATTAAGAAGTTACGGAGGCACTGGAGCTATAGAT
>Ga0208666_1000112_pt1 | contig 36574 bp, 50 predicted proteins | sample 5B_taG_FD_184078 | JGI IMG/M metagenome (GOLD analysis project Ga0208666, IMG submission 184078) | Marine viral communities from the Subarctic Pacific Ocean - 5B_ETSP_OMZ_AT15132_CsCl metaG (SPAdes) (version 2) | ecosystem: Environmental > Aquatic > Marine > Oceanic | place: Pacific Ocean...
TATTAGAAAATAAAGAAAAAATAGCCAAAGAAATGTATTCCAACTGGAATAAAACATTAAAGATGAATCTTTATAATACCGAAGAGTTAAAAAATGATAATAAAATTCTTAAAGAAGATATAGAAGAAGATGAAAAATTAAAAGTTGGAGAAAACGCGTTATTAAAACAACTTGAAAATAATATTGGAGATATTGATAATGAAAAAGAGTTTTACCTTTCCCAAAAAACAAAGATTGATGATAACTTAACCAAGGTTAAACCCAATGAGATACAAGAAGAAATACAAAAGATTGAAAAAAAGATAACCGATGCAGATAAACTCTACGAAGAAAGAGAAAAAGAAATAACTAATATTGGGAATACAAATTACGATATTGAAATATACACCTCACTTACACAAGAAGAAAAGGATGTAGAAATACTCATAGTAAAAAAGAATTCTGAAATTAATGTAAAACAAAATCAAGTTAAAAACTTAGAGAATAGTGAATTTTGTCCAGTTTGTAAAAGAGCTATGGAAGAAGTGGATCATAGTAAAGAAATAACAGAAGTTAAAAAACAAATTGAAAAATTTGAGGACGAAAAGGTTAAGGAACAAAAGAGATTAAAAAAAATCCAGGATAAATTAGAAAAACAAAAACAACGTAAAAGTAATTTTGATGAGGTAGAAAAAATTAAAATAACACTTAGTAGGATAGAAATTGATAGGGAGAGGTGGGAGTTAGAAATAGAGAGAAAAAAAGAAGTAATAAACAAATACAACACCAATCTTAAAGCAATTGAAAATAATATAGAGATAGAGAAAAAAATTGTTGATGCTAATTACAGAAAGAGTAAAAAATCTTTAGAAAGAGATAACTCATTAAATAAAATTACAAGTATGTCATCAAGAATTGCGGTAAATCAAAAAACTCTAACTAATAATGAAAAGATTATTGAAGTTATAAAAAAAGAGGAAGAGATAGATAATGTCTTTAGAGTATTCATTCAAATGGTAGGAAAAAACGGTATCGGTAAAATTGTTATGAATAATATAATTCCTTCGATTAATAATGAGTTAGAAAGATTGCTAAGTGACACAACTGAGTTTGATGTTAAGTTAGAACTTAATGAAAGAAAAGAGATAGAATTTCACATGATGGATAGGAAGACTCAAATATCCAAACCTCTAGTCGCTGGTAGTGGATTCGAAAAAACTTTAGCCTCGTTAGCTCTAAGATGTGTTCTTACTAGAATTAGTTGTTTACCAAAACCTAACATAATTGTTTTAGATGAAATACTAGGTAAGGTATCAAATGAAAATCTTGAAAGAGTCTCTCAATTCTTTGATAAGGTAAAAGAATATTTCCCTATTGTTATGTTAATCACACATAATGAAATGGTTAAAGACTGGTCTGAAAAAATATTAACAATAACAAAAAAAGATAACATTAGTTCTATTTGTAGAGTCTAATTTTATTTGTATATTTGTAACATATAAAATCATATATAAAATGAAAAAATACATATTATTTATTTTTGGTTATGCAAATGAAGAGTTTGTTTTAGAAACATTAGCTGATTTAGAAAAGATAAGCGATGATATAAGATTTATGACTGGTGATGGGTATGGTATCTATCATTTTGAAAGTAAAGAAACAGCTAAAGAAATTAAGGATATACTTTTTGATTATCTTGACGGAACTATACAGACCTTGTTTTTATTTTCCTTAGATAGTGAACATTCTATCGAGATGGATAAAGACCTTAAAGATGCATTTTTAGATGCTAAATTTAGTCAGGATGATTTTGAAAAAAAATTAAAAAATATAGAAAACAAATATTTAGGTATTGTTGAAAACGAGGAAGAAAGGGTTGGTTTAACTCCCCTTAAAGAGTTATTAAAAATGCATCTAGATAAATTACCAGAAAAACCTCTTACTGTAGATGATATTTTAGATAAAATTTTAGACAAAGGTCTAAAATCTTTAACAGATAGAGAGAAAAAATTTTTAGACAATCAAAGAAAGTTATTAAATGGAGATAAATAAAGTACACACCATTGATGGTATCGATGGATTAAGAATGTTAGAGAATGATAGTGTTGATTTGGTAATTACGTCACCACCCTATGCAGATATGAAGAAATACACTGATGGTAGTACCGGTATTCCGGTTACACAATATGTGGCCTGGTTTTTACCATTTGTCGAACACATATCAAGAGTTCTAAAACCTTCTGGTAGTTTTATTCTTAATATAAACGATAAAGTTAGTAACAAGTTTAGAGATCCCTACGTATATGAACTTATCTATAAGATTACCAATAACACTAATCTAAAATTATATGAAAGATTATTTTGGAATAAAGGTAAGGGACTTTCACACCCTAAAAGATTTGGTGATAAAATAGAATACATTTTTTGGTTTGCCAAAGGAACAGATTTCACATTTAATATAGATGAAATGAGAGTCCCATATAGTAAGTCATCTCTAAAGAGATTCAAAAAACCAATTAAAAAAAGATTTAATAGAACTGAAGGGGATGAGAGTATCGGATATAAAGACTGGGGACCAAACCCAAAGGGGGCTCTTCCGTCAACACTAATTAACATTGGTTCAGAATCTAAAAGAATATCTGATAATCATATTGCGGTATATCCTGAGACACTAACAGATTATTTTATTAAAGGGTCTACTAATGAAGGTGATTTAGTTGTTGACCCATTTATGGGTAGTGGTACAACTGGTGTTTCCGCAAAAAAATTAAAAAGACAGTGGATTGGTTTCGATAATATAGAAAAATATGTTATATTTGCTAACCAAAGAATAGAAGAAACAAAAGTAAATGACAAAATGTCATAAAATTCACATTGGCACGAATATTGAATAGTAATAATAAAAAAGAATAAACTATGAGTAGATTTATAAGTAATGACGAAGAGTCAATATCAAAATATTTTAAGGATGTACGTAAAGAAACATTATTAACAGCTGAAGAGGAAATAGAGTTATCTAAAATGATACAAGAAGGTAATCAAGCAGCCATGGATAAAATGGTGAAGTCAAATTTAAGATTTGTCATATCCGTAGCAAAACAGTATCAAAATAAAGGACTAAATTTAAGTGATCTAATTGCCGAAGGTAATCACGGTCTTATGAAGGCGGCTCAAAGGTTTGACCACACAAAAGGTTTTAGATTTATCTCTTACGCTGTATGGTGGATAAAACAAACAATAACTCAGTCTCTTAACGAAAATTCACGTACTATAAGAGTACCGGTAAATGTTATAACAGAAAACCAAAAGTTATATAGGGAGTTACAGAAAGCTTCTTCTCATGATGAAGAGGAAAAGATAAGAGAAAATTCAAAAGCTAAAAGAATGCCAACCACTACTTCACTTTTTACAAAAATAGATGAAGAGGGTTCAGAATTAATTGATTTAATACCGGATGATAGTTGCCAACCACCAGATTTCTGTGCCGACGAAGAGGTACAACTAAAAAAAGAATTAAATCAAGTCCTATCGATACTTTCCGACAGGGAACAAGATATTGTAAGAAGGTATTTTGGACTAACTGGAGAAAGTCAAACCCTAGAAGCAATAGGGGAAGAATATTCATTAACAAAAGAAAGAATTAGACAAATAAAAGAAAAAGCAATTCGTAAATTAAGAAATAATTCATTCTCTCTCTTTAGGTTCATGGAGGATTAAGTATTTATATATAAAATAGATGCATTATGGGTAAAAGATTTTTCCCTTTCTTAATTGGTTTAGCCGCACTTTTAGTATCTGGTTCTGCCGCATTTTATTCAGTATTTGGATTAAGTAAACTATTTGCTGGTGCTAGTATGCAGGTTATAATAATGGCCGGATCCTTAGAATTTGCTAAATTAGTTTGTGCATCGTTACTCTACCAATATTGGGACACAATTAATAAATGGTTAAGGGCTTACCTATCAGTTGCTGTATTAGTTCTAATATTAATTACTAGTGGTGGTATATATGGATTCTTATCTGGGGCCTATCAGGAGACAGCGACCAAATCTGAATTCCTAGATAAGTCATTAGCGGTATTACAAACTAAACAAAATAGGTTTGAAGAAAATAAGACAGATTTAACTTTAGAGAAATCACAATTAAATACGACCATTTCTGATTTAAGGACATCACTTTCAAATCCAGCTCAAGTATCATACTATTCAGAAGATGCAGGACAAGTGATTACAACTACTTCAAGCTCTACTAGAAAGGCGTTACAATTAGAATTGGATGCGACAATTGATGATAGAAATAATATAAATCTAAAGTTAGAGGCTGTACAAGATTCTATAATGAGACTTGATACAGAACTATTGGATCTTGAAATAGGTAATGAAGAACAAAGAGAACTTGGTCCATTAAAATATTTAGCAGAAACAACTGGTAAAGATATGGGACAGGTAGTTAATTGGTTCTTATTATTAATTATATTTGTATTTGACCCATTAGCAATTGCAATGGTAATAGCAGCAAATTTTGCATTTGCTCAAATCAAACCTAAAGAAGAAAAAGAGGTCCCATCGCCCCATTACTCACCCCAACCAATTATTCCTAGAGAAGTTATAATGGAAGAACTAAGCCAAACAGAAATATCCAGAGAGTTAGATAAAAATGATGAGAAACCCAAAGAAGAGTTATATACAGAAGAAGATGAAAAACGAATGGATGTAATTGGACAAAACGGAAATGATGGAATTCATTATGAAAAAATTGAAATGGTTGAGGAAAAAATAGAGACCAAACCTGGACATGTTATTAAACAGGAGTTAAAATTAGAGAAACAAAGAAAAGATTTAGAAGAAGTTAAACAGAGAGAACAAGAAAAATTAAATAAAAAGATAGTATCCCTAAGTACGGGTAAAAAAGTACTAACTTATAAGAGTAATAGAGATGGAAATAGATAAGAAAACTTTATCACTGAGTAATAAACATTATTACTCTAAAAAACAAAAAAAGAAAAAGATAATTTTATCTAATTCACTATCAGGAGACATGAAGTATTTCAAAGGATGGGAACTTAGAAGAAACGGTAACTATAAAAAGGTAACACACTATAGTATAGATAAAAAAGGAAAGGTATACCAACACTTTAATCCACAATATTTTTCCGAGTTTATGGGTTCAGAAGATTTAGATAAGGAAACTATAAGTATCAATATCGTAAACCAGGGATGGTTAAAAAAAGATTCAAACACAAATAAGTACAAAGACTGGGTTGGGAATATTTATAATGGAAAGGATGTTTATAAGAAAGAATGGAGAGGATATTTTTTCTGGGCTTCTTATACTGAAAAACAAATGAAAGCTGTTGCAGAACTAGTGGATTATTTATGTGAAAAACATAAGATTGAAAGAAATTCTTTATCACATAATGTAATGTTTGAAAATGCACCATCGTTCAATGGAGTACTCAGTAGAAGTAATTTTTCTAGAAAATATAAAGATGTCTCACCTTCATTTAATTTTGATACCATCGATAATAAATTATTAAAAGAGAAAATAGATGACTAATTCATATGATGAAATAAAAGAACTACTTAAAAAAAGTAGAACACGTACCCACCAAATCCTTAAAGAGGAAGAAGGTAGAGAACTAACTCCCCAAGAACAAAAAAAAGAAGAAGATGATTTTAGGAGAGCAGTTTCTGATAGAGTAAAATTTGGTAAAATTAGAATTTACGAAAGTGGGGGACTACCTAAAGTAGAGTGGATGGGTGAATTAGTTAGAGAAAGAATGGAATGGGTTTATTCTTTAGATGATACTGTTGGTTGTTATATAAGTGGTGATCTTTTACAATTAAGAGATGAAACATTAAAAACACTTGAAAAACTTAGGGCTTACTATGATGGTTGGGCTAAGAAATGGTCGGAGGAAACATCAGCTGAATTTGAGGACATGGAGGAATATGACCAGGAGGAGGCCGATTTCGAAGATCCAGTTACAGAACCTGGAGATGATATTAATATGGACGATGAAGAATTTGATACGGACATAGAAGACGCACTAAATGTATAATTATGGAGTTTATTAAAAAGTTTTGGAAATTTATAGTTGCGGTAGTTGGATTTATCTTTGGTTTAATTTGGTTTATGAACGCTAACTCTAATAAGAAAGTTAGAAGGATTAAAAAAAATATAAAAACTAACGAAAAAAAGACTAAAGAAGTAGAAAAGAAAATACAACAAATAAAAGAAGAAAAGAAACTCACAAAAGAAAAAATTGCAACTACTGATAAGGAGTTAAGTGAAATAAAGAAGAAAAAACCTGTAGTTAAAAAGAAAACAGCTTCACAAGCCACTTCATCTCTTAAAAATAGACTTAAATAATATTTGGAGAATACATTTATTTTTTATATTTTTGTATTACAAAATTAAATTAAAAATTAAAAATAATTAAATGAAAAATATTCTAATAATTCTAGTTCTCATCTTTGGGATTAACACTAATCTCCATTCACAAACGAATCTTACTACAGCAATTGATTTTACCGTAACAGATTTTAACGGTAATACCATTAATCTATTCTCAATTCTTGATAGTGGACAATGGGTACTTATTAATTTTGGTGCTTATTGGTGTGGACCTTGTATGACTTTAGCGCCAGATTTTGGACAGGCTTATGAAGATTTTGGTTGTAATAATGGTGATATTTTTTTATTAGAGGTAGAGTATCAGGGAACAAATGCACAATGTCAGGATTTCCTAACCCAATACGGAGCAGGACATGACGTACCTTATGTATGTGGAGCAGAACAATTAACTCTCGATTGGGGAATTGCGGCCTTTCCATCTAACGTTCTAATTAATCCAGATGGTGATATTGTACTACAAGATATTTGGCCAATAGATTATACAATTATATCAAACACATTAAATTACTATGGAATAAATCCAGGTAACTGTAATACAACAACTTCGATAGAAGAGGTGGAAGTACAAACAATCACTGATAATAGATTATATGATATGTTAGGTAGAGAGTGGCCTAACTATGAATCTTTACCGTATGGTTTTTATATTAAAAACGGTAAAAAATTTATAAAAACTAAATAAATGAAAAAAATAATTACATCTTCATTACTAATTTTAATTTTGTTAGCAAGTTGTGGTGTGACAAAAACTACAGAAAAGTGTGACACTAAAGAAAAAAAAGAATGTTGTTCTAAAAAATAATTAAATGAAAAAAATAAACTATTACGAATTTCTAATATGGACATTTGTTGTGTCCATTATGTTAACCATGGCGATACCAGCACAAGCCCAAAACCATATTTTTACCGATAAGGAAGTAGTAAAAATGGATTCACTATTCCAAGTGTATGAGCAAACAGATAGTCTAAATAAAATAGAAATCAAATTACTCAATACTCAATTATTAAACTACAAAACATTACATAAACAAGACAGCTTACAAATAATGTATTTGGAAGAAAATGTTAAATTATTAAATCAAAGAGTTAACCTTTACATAGACCTTACCAAGGAACTAGAACCTAAGTGGTATCAAAAACCAGCGGTACACTTTTTTTTAGGCGCTGCCACTATAGTCACATCCTCATGGGTAGTTTCAAATATTAAGTAATTATCTTTATTTCCGTATATTTATATATAAATGAAATAAATTATGGATCCCATTAAAAAATCTATACGACAACAACTCATAGAGAGAAGAGTTAAAAAATCTCGTGCACCCGAAGTAGAGGATGTAGATATCGTTTATGATCAACAAGATGAACAAACAACATTAATGATGCACGAAATAAATAATTTACATTCTAGAGTAGATTATTTATCTAGTCTTAATTCGGACCTTGTCGATTTTTTACATAGTTTAGTGAAAAATTTAGACCATGAAAATGATTTAGATTTAGGGGAAGCTAGAAGAGACTTTACTGTACTTCTTAATAGATCAGGTAGACGTAAATTCTACCAACAACAAAAAAGACTGTAATATGAACTTAAGAGAAACAATAAGAAAAAAACTTGAAGAAGAAGAATGTGGTGTTGGAATGTACTGGTGTCCAATAGGAGGTAAGTGTGTTCCAGAAAAAAAGAATAAAAGAAAAAAAGAACAAACTACCGCAGCTTCATCAGGTGCTTATGTCACATCATTATCGGCAGAACCAATTAAAAGAAAAATTAAAGAACAAACCTTAAACCAAGGAATGAAAATAAAAGAGTCTGAACTTATTAGTTTAATTGAAAAATCTATTTATGCAGCTAAACATGGTCGTATAATTAAAGAAGCACTCACTGACGCGGATGAAAAAAGAATTGGAGTTTTAGCTAGAAAAGAATTAAAAGACTACGAATCCAAATTAGAAAAGAAAATTGATAATATGATAGAAAAATCTTTTAAGGGAAAAAAGTTTGAGGACGCTACAGTAAAAATCGCAAGAAACGCCATTGTACAATTATATAAAGCACTTTGGATTAGAAGAAGTTTCTGGACAAACTATATTAAAAATGTATCGTCATAATGGAGGATGTTGTAAAACAAGATATGATAAACGCTTTTAGCGCTACATCAATTAATGAGGATTATCTTGTTGATGAACAAACAACTTCGGGAGATGCTGGACAATATGTACAACCACAAGTTTGGGCGAAAAATGAAAAAAATTGGAGAGCCTTTAGTAAAGATTTCCCAAAGTATGGAGGACCAGGGGCTAAGTATGTAAAAGTAAAAGATAAATGTAGAACTTTTCCGTATTGTAATCAGGGAGATATAAACGCTCTAGATTTCTTTGAACCCGTTAAAAGAAAAAGAAAAAAGAAATCTAAGAAAGCAAAACTTACCCCACTTGGTAGAAGAAAGAGAAAAATTGCTAAAGATTTAGTAAGAACTCAAAAAATAAAAACACCAAGAGGTAAACATTATAACATTGGAAGAAGAATATCTGAAAGTAACAGATATTTATATTATAATAATGAACTAACTCAACAGGAGGTTGATAAAGCAATATTAGAAAATACTATGAAAAATAAAATTAACAATCCGAAAACTCAGGGTAAAAATCTTGAAGACAATATAAAAAAACAACTTAAGATAGTAAGTGAACAAAAAGCTTTTAAGGATCCTCAAGGGGGGTACAAAACTTTTCAAAAAATGCATGCGGAAAGTGGAGACCATAATGCAGAAGGTATTAAATTAGCGGCAGAAAAAATCAAAAAATTTATGAAAGATGATAGTGGAATGGATATTGCACCACCAATGTACCGTAATACTACGACACAAGATGAATTTATAGAAGATGTTTATTATAGTTCAGGACAATCAGGTTTGAAGTATGACCAACCTTTATCAGATGAAACTAAAGAAAGACATGAGAAATACTTAAAAGGTTCACCAGAGACTGGTAATGCTGTTAAGGGAGGAGAACTGGATAGAGTCGGACCAGGAGGTGCGGTCTCTAATGTTATGACGAAAAATTCTGAAGGAGGAGCAAACACAGCTGGGGAGATGTTATCTAAAGCGGCCAAAAGAAGAGCAAAAAAAGAGGCAATGGGTATGAGAATGGCTAACAATGATAGAAGATATACTCCTGACACGGTAACAACTAGTTCAAAACCAATAGTACAATTAGATGAACATATAATAGATACAGGGGAACAAATCTTAAAACTTATACCAGAGTCGTTAAAGAAGAATGGACAAAAATTTAAGGTTACTAATGGGAAACAAATTAAAGAGTGTATATATGAAAGTTTTATTAATTCTAATGGAGGACAAGTAATTATAATAAACTCAAAAAATCCTAACAAACTTACCGAACAAATGGTTAGAATGAAACAATTATTTAACTATGATATTAACAAGAAGCATGATAAGTTTAGATAAAAATGGGTCTAAGAAGAATAGTTTTAACCGAACAACAATTATCAAGGATAGTTAAATTAATCACTGAGGAATCATTAGATTTCACTGATTTTACCCATAAAGGGTCTCCGAATCAAGGTCTAGGTAAAAAAAGTAAAGCACCAAATACAGGGGAAGCCACTTTTGCACCACTATTCACTACAGATATAGGTTATGAAAAAACTATAACAAATAATATTGATTATCATTATCCAAAAGTATTCAAAGGACCAAACCCTTCAAAAATACCAAACACTAACGATGAGGGTAGTAAGTTAAAAGTAAAAGACAATTTTATGACCCAAGGTACTCAATTAAAAACACATAAGGGTAAACAAAGTATTAAAGTTGGTAAGGAATTTACTAAACAAATGAAAAAGGGTAAAATGAGAAAAAACGCATCAAAGAAATACCCTTCATTAAATCCAAAAAGACATTCTTCATCAGAAAAAACAACTAATGTTGTTCATAAGAATAATATAACCAGAGGAGGGGTGGTATTTGACTCTAGCTTCAAACCCAATAAAGGGGCGGACCCATTCACAATTAAAACATCATAATTTTTTCGTTTACTTAGGAGGTTCCAACATTATATTTATTTAATATGAGTGATAAAAGGGAACCAATGATAAATCCTAGAGATTTTTTTAAGTATGTTAGTACTCCTCTAAGTGATGAGCATGTAAAGCTAGCTTATAAAGCTTATGGGATCATACCAGAAAAAGTTGAACTTTACTATGATTTTGTTTTTTCTTTGTTTGATACGGTATTTCATACTTATTTAGGAGATGACCATATTAACACAGAAAAAAAAATAAAAGAACACTTTATGTGGTCCTGGGAAAAAAATATCGATAATTTCTATAAGGAAGGAATTGAAATAAACTCAACTAAAGAATTAGAAGACTACTTTCTCCAATTCACAATAGAGTCATATTATAATGAACCTGAAAAAGAAAAAAAGAATACAGAAATTAAAATTAAATGGTTTTGGGGGAAATGTTTTAGTTTTGAAGGTACACGAACTAGGAGTGAATTAGACATTCTTTTAGAAGTATACCAAATTTTTGAAAAAAGCTTGAAATAGGCTTTATTTATAAGGTTTTTTATTATAATTTTTAACAAAAATATACAGTTATGAGAATTATGCGAGTAGTAGAATTAGAATTACTTTCACAAAAAGAAAAATTAGAATTTGAATTAGAAGAGTTACTTAATAGAGAATCTAATATTTCTACTGACGAAAGAGTTAATAAAGTTTTGGAACTTTTGGATAAACAAACAAAAAACTTAAGTTCTTTACAATTATGGAGTTCCTACATGACAGGAGTTGCAGAAAATAATAAAACAGAAAAAAGATAATTAAAATGAATACATATTTTGAAATAAAAAAATTAATAGAAGAGATGGAAGACGATGTTACTAAAGTCTACACAAAAAATAATAAAGCAGCGGCAGTTAGAGTTAGAAAAAACTTACAAGAACTTAAGACAATGGCTCAAACATTTAGAATTGAAATAAACGAAGTTAGAAAACAATGGGACTAATCTTATTAAATAAACTATTAATTTTATGCTTGTGGTTATCAGTATTTAATGTGATTAAAGAAATAACCTTATTTCTAGTCAATCTATTGGTTACTGATCAACCCTCTCCTTGGGTTATGTCTGATAAAAAAAGTTTTTTATTAGGAATATCATTATCATATATTATGTTATGTATATTTAACGGAATTACAATTTAATTATGAGTGTTAAAGAAAGAGTATCGACATTATTACCATATCTAAAAGAAATTAAGTTTAGTGAAAACTTAGTTTTAGTTAGTGGGGCGTTTTATCCTAAATGGGTTGTTTTAGAAAAAAAGAATTTACCCATTAAAATGCATAAAGGAGAGGCAGATGAAAATGGAAGAGTAACATATCATTTTTATGGTGAAAATAAAAATGTAGATGTAGATATAGTACTTGATTTTTTTGAAGATGTTATAAATGAGAATTTAGATAGGGAAAGAAAAGAGGATTTATTTAAGAAGAAGGTAGATGAACTTAAGAAAGTCTTTAAGACAAACACAATAACAGATTTAGAAAATCTTGAAATAGAAATAAAAGAAGAAATAGGATTAATAGAGAAAGAAAATGAGTAGTAGTTTAATTTATATATTATTAGCTTATGGGCTAACAAACATAGTTGTATACGGGAGTATATTTAACACCCCAAGAACATGGTTAAAATCAAAATCAACATGGATAGATGAATTATTATCTTGTATGATGTGTTCCTCATTCTGGGTTGGAGCAATTCTAGGTTGGTTCGTAAAGAATCCAGTTGATAAGATAGTCACATTTGAAGAAAACCTGTGGTTTATTCCTCTAACGGGTCTATTATATGGTGTATTTACATCAGGATGTGTGTGGTTAATACATACTTTGCAAGAGTATTTTGAAAGATCTAACCCTTCAGAATAGTAATATTATTTTTTGGTTTGTAAAATGAGAGATATAACATTTATTCTCTCATTTTTTTTGCATAATTATAACATATGAACAATATTGAACGTAATATACGAATATTAGAAAATGAAAAAATTTCTATAGATAAGAGTATAAATAACCACAAGAAAAAATTTATTGATGAAATAAAGAATGGACTGGGTAAAAAAATAATAGAAGAAATTAACAACCCTAAAGAAAAAAAGCAAGAGGTAAAAGAAGAAAAAGAACAGAGTAATGGGTTATTTAGAACAATGAAGAAATGGATATCGAGTCTATTGGAAAAATAGTAGAGTTTTTTGAAACCGAAGTTAAACAATCTAATGTCACTATTAGAGTTGATTTACCATCCTTGGTGCATAAAAAACTTCAGAAAGAACTACAGGAATTAAATATTATCAACCAGAAAGATTTTATTGATGAATTTAATATAACTATAAAAGATATAGAATTTAACTTTGTAATAAAAAAATAAATGACTACCTTTACACATAGAATAAAACAAAAACATTTACCTGAAGGAATAAATATAATAATCGAGGGTAAAAAAAATAACATTAAACACACCTTTAATACAACTCTAACTTATAAAGAGTTAAAAAAACAAAACTATAATGAAGTAGTTAAGGGTTTAGTAGATGGGTTAGAACAAAAAATCAATATATTAACTATTCAGAATATTTAAGAATACATGACAGTCCAACAATATCTAGATAAAATGGAGAGACAATTAGAGGAAACTTTAACTAAAAATCTCCAAAAATATATTCCAGCAATTCTAGAAAGAGTCGAAAAACTATCCGTAGAAAAATTTATTAATGAAGGTGATCCCGTCCTAGACATTATAGAGTTCAAAACCATTTTTGATAAAATAATAACAGAGGCACTCCAAAGAATATATAATGAAAATCAAGAAGAAGGAATATTTCAAACAATAACAATTAAAGATTTAGATGAAAAAACTTTGACTTTTCGAATTGGGTTAAATTAACGAGTCATACCTCTCCATAAGTAATCTCTACTTATTTTAAGAACACTACCTAACTTAGTATACAAACCACTTCTTTTGTCTCTAGGTACCTCACCAGAAAAAAGAACATTTATTTTTTTCTTTTTCATAAATAATTCTTTTATCCTTTCATAAAGACGAATAGAATCCAACTTATTTTTAGTAACAACTAAATTAATATCCCTACCAACCTCAACACATAGTTTATTTTGAAATCTATATATATGACCAGTTTCTTTTTTATTAGAATTTAGAGAAGGGTTAATAACTTTTGAAATTAAATCTATAAGTGTAAATCTTTCACTTTCTCCATACACCTTAAAGTTTTCTTCATAGTAGTAAGGACGATGTTTTAATAGAACCCATTCATTATCATCACTAAACACGGGTTCTTTAGTTCGCCCAAACCCGTCTCTTAACAAGATACTTTGTTCTGAATCAGAACTTCTTCGCTTCAAAAGAAGGATTTCAAAGTTTACATCTATGGGAGTTTTATTACTTATAAACTTAACAGGAAATAAGACTTTATTGTTGCGTACTAATGTGTTAAAACGCTGAGTCGCGTTCTTTTTAACATTAGTCTCAAAAACAAGCTTCTTTTTTCTTCTATTTTTTGTTATTATTATACAATATGTTTTCATATTATATAAATATAAATTAATTAAGATAAAAATGAACAATTATTACGATATTCTTGGTGTTACAAAGGATTCAACAACGGATGAAATTAAGAAGGCCTATAGGAAACTATCCAAAGAACATCACCCAGATAGGGGAGGAGATGAAAATAAGTTCAAAGAAGTTGCGGAGGCCTACGGTACTTTAGGAGATGAAAATAAGAGACAGCAGTACAATAATAAGTTAAATAATCCATTTTCTAATTTTTCAGATGGAAATATGAACACTAGTGATATTTTTGACCAATTTTTTAACTCAGGAGGTGCCACATCAAGGAATTATAGACCTGGACAAGACCTTAACGCTAATATTCGAGTCACTCTAATAGATATTGATAATGGAATGACAAAAACCATTAGATATAAAAGGAGAATTTTTGATAGAGATAGACCACCACAAACCTGTAGATCATGTAATGGAAGAGGGGTGGTAAATTTGATGGGTCCTTTTCAAACTAAGTGCAGTCAATGTCAAGGACAGGGAAGAATAAATGTACATAAAATAGTAGAACAACAGATAGAATTTGATATACCAAAAGGTGTAAAAAATGGAGAAAGAATATTTTATGCTGGTTTCGGTAATGAGGATGTAGGAGGAATGGGTAATTTATATATTGTAATAAACGAAGTTCCACACCCAAAATTCCAAAGAGAAGGTAATAATTTAATAATAGAGACTCCACTTACATTTCCAGATTTAATTCTGGGAACTTCAATTGAAGTCGAGACCCTTAAAGGGTTAATAAAGGTTAATATAGAACCAAACTCAAAACCTTTTGATAGATTAAGAGTAAAAGGTAAAGGATTACATAACGAGTGTGGTGTTGGTAATCTTATAGTAATATTAAAACTAATTGTACCAGAAAAAATTAATGAACAAGAAAGAAAACTTTTAGAGGAGTTGAAACTCTCTGAAAATTTTAATAATATTAAGTATTAAAAAATTAAATAAATGGAAGAATCTAAATACTACTTGGTAAAAGTAAAAGAAAAGTTTGTGGATGTAGAAACAAACAAAGTAAAAACAACAACCAGACAAAAATTAGTAGACGCTATGTCTATAACAGAGGCTGAAGTTAAAACAGTTAAGTTATATGAAGGGTGTACTTATGAATGGAAAATAACAAGTGTCGCTGAAAGTCCAATCGACGAAATAATATCTTAAAATGAAAGGAAAAAAATTAATGTACGATGCCTTAATGGCACAATGTGGAGCTGAAAAAACTGAGGCTCTTTTTACTCTTAATAACTATATGGAAAATAGTGTAGGTATTGGAGAACACCCACAACAAGTGGAGGAGGCAATGAAGGCTTTAAGTAAATTATCAGAAGCTGAAGATAAAATGTCAAAACTAGAAAAATATTTTAACGAAAAAGAAAATCTGTAAGTATGTGTCTAAGTTATATAGGTGGAAAAAGTAGAATAGGTAAATGGATTGCAGGTTATATTCCTTCAGATATTGAAACTTACGTGGAACCGTTTGGAGGAATGTACTGGGTCTTTTTTAAGATGAATCCAGATTCCTTAATGAATCTAAAGACAGTTGTATATAATGACTTTAATCCATTAAATACAAATTTCTTCAAATGTATTTCTAAAAAACATAAAGAAATGTTACAATACATGCAAAATATCCCAGCACAAGAAAAGGATAGATTTTATGAGTATCAGAAAGAAATATTTTCAAATGATTTAGAAATGAATGATGATGGGGATGTGCCAATAGCTGTTAAGTACGCTTATGTATTAACACAGGTCTGGAGTGGAACCAATCCAGACGGTGCATCTTTTATCGATCTCAAGGGTAAATACAAATCTAAGTTTGACACATTTAGAGATAAACTATCAAATCCTAAATGGACCAAATTATTTGAAATGATAACATTTGTGGAGAATATGGACTTTCAAAAAGTTGTTGAAAAGTATGACTCACCAACAACTTATGTTTACTTAGACCCACCATACTGGAAAACAGAAGATTATTATTCTAATCATGATTTCGATCGAGCAGACCATGAAAGAGTTGCAAAAACTTTACATAAAATGGAAGGAAAGTTTTCATTAAGTTATTATGATTTTGAACTATTACATACATGGTTCCCACAAACAAACTACAAATGGGAACGAAGAGAGTTCGCAAAAGCGGCCGGAGCCAAGTCAGGTAAAAAACAATCCAAAGGAGAAGAACTTTTAATTATGAATTATTAATTTTTTTTAGTATCTTTGTAGTATGAAAGATAATGAAAAAGTTATATTAAGGTATTCATGGGAAAATCTGTGTTCAACAGAATACCATAACTATATGCCTATTGATGGTTATAGAGTCAAAAATGAGGATATAGTAAGTGACGTAAGTCCAGAGTGGATAACCTTTAACAATTCATTAGTAAAGAAAAGTAAAGAAGGGGTTGACTTGTTTAAGTCTACACAAGTACCCGATAATTCTTTATTATATTATAAAAAATCTGAAAAATGTCAGATGAATGAGAAAGAGTGGAATGAAAAGGCATTTAATAAGTTAACTCATAATATGGTTAATAGGGTAACTCTTGTATTATCTGAGTTACCAGGAAATAAACTAAAACTTTCATTATTTAGATTTAGAAAAGAAAAAAGAGCAGGTTTCCAAAACTTTAAGAAAAGTAATGATGATGTTCACATCACAATCAATCGAGATACTAAGAACTGGTTCTACACAAAAACTTCATTCTTAAATAGAAAAAGAACTGTTCGTACATCTAAAAATCCTTTTATTTGGGTAGAGAACAATTTAGAAAATTCCTTCAAGTTAGATAATATTTTCGGGTGGTATAGAGTAGTTACTCATGTGGAAGCAGTGGATTCACAAGATCCAATCAGAAAAGAAATGGTAACAGCACTCCTTACAATTCATAATAAAATTGCTAAACTACTTAAACAAGATACCGACTCAACCCTATCACATAATATTATACAAGGTACACCAGTAACATTTGGTTATAGTTTAGGGGTGGTAATAGCAAAATGGTTCTGCAATCAACACGATATAAAGTTACCCGACTATTGGCAAAATTACTTTTTTAATTTCTATCCAGGTATTAAAAAAATGAGAAGAACAAACATGAAGCTATTACCAGCGATTATACGAGGGTATGGGATAAAATCAAAATATCTAAACCAACTATTAAATGAAAATCCAACATTAAACATTAATGATATGGCTCTTTGGTTTGGTATCTTAGGTCCAGATTTCTTTAGACAAATACCTAAACACTTATTAACTACAACTTCATCCTCCGACTGTTACAGAGTAGTAAGTCCACATTCACCGGCATCTGCTAATAAGTTTTTATCAGACGTGGAGGAAATTACCCAAAGTTTAACAACACAGGAAAAAAGAAATATCATATCAATAACTAAAACTATGGATAAGGACTCACCTTATGTTTATTTTTTGAGTGAGTTAAGAGACCATATGTACACAAAAAGAAGGTTAGCCAAGGTAAATGAAAAAGTATCAATCGTTGCAAAGACAATAGAGGATTTTAAGACGGAACATCGCGAGTGGTCGGCTCTTTTACACTACCTAATGTCGGATCAATCCACAAAGTATTACTATAGTCCCGAAGCTATAAAAAACATAGAAAAAGACTATAAGGACTATAAAATATTTTTATTAAAAGATGAGGAGGAATATTTTGAAGAAGGTCAATCACAAAAAAATTGTGTTAGGAGTTACCTCCCACAATATAATAGTATGATATTTTCCATTAGAAATACGGAGGATAGGAGACTAACCTGTGAAGTCCAAGGGGGGGAAGTAGTTCAGATAAGAGAAGTTTGTAATGGGGAACCTGGAGAAGAATGGGACGAAGTAATACTAGAAATGAAAAATAGAGTAGATAAATTATTTAGAAAAGATTTACTAAAACCATCTATTAAGAAAATTTATAAAAGGGCAAACATACATAAATGGGTGGTATTAAACGGTGAGGATGTTGAAATGGAAAGAGATATTAATGGATTACTTCCAGGATTTGTAATGGCAGAAGAAGATGATTTACCGTTTTAATAAAAAAAATTGTTAAAAAATAAACCCCACTTCTGTGGGGTTTTTTAATCTTCATCATTTTCACGTTTCCATTTTAATAAATCCGTTGCTTTTTGTATTTCCTCTCTACGTTTTTCAGAAGGTTTTTTGTAATATCTATTAGTACGGAGATTTTTCATAGTTTGTGTTTTAACAAATTTTCTTCTCATTTGTTTTAACGCTTGTTCTATATTTCCTTTTCGTACTTTTATTATTAGCATATATTTTATTTAGTGTATTTTATAAATATGTTTTATGAAACAAATATAAAAAAAATATATGAGACCACCAATACAAATTACATGATATTTATAATTAAAGTAATATTTTTATGAACATTGTCGAAGAAACCTTATTAATTGAAAGTCGTATGAGTGACGCCAAAAAGAAATTTGGTAATCTTAATATGTACGATTGGCAATTTCTCGATAGATTGGACCCTAGTGATAATCACAAATACTTAATGTGGTTAGCAACAGAATATGATAAAAAAGCAGCAAGAGGAACAGATACTGAACAGGAAAAGTTTGAAACCGACACTAGAGAAATACTGGGACACTTTCATAGATATCCAGAAAAATACGTAGAAAGAGATATCAACCAGTATAAATCTATGACAGATTTATTCAAAGCTTTTCAAGAGGCCCAATTAAAACTTTCTAAAAAAGAACAAAAAAGAACTGGTGCAAAAAAAGTATATGAAGATGATTCATATCTAGTGGTAGTTCCCACAACTCATGAAGCATCTTGTTTTTATGGGGCTGGTACAAAGTGGTGTACGGCAGCAGATAAACCTGGACACTTTAACAACTATTCAAGAAAAGGAGTGTTATTATATATTCTCAATAAAAACTTACCAGAAGATGACCCATTATATAAGGTAGCCCTTTATAAAAGTTATAGTGGGGGTAAGGAACAATATTACGATGCAACAGACAAACAAATAACCGATCTGAAAACTGGTTTAACTCCAGAGGTGGAAAGAACACTAAGAGTGACTTATGATGTTATGAAAGGGGCTTGGTTGGAGGCACGTAAAGGACAAAACTATGGAGACCCAAGAGTTTCAGCACTAATGAGTTTTCTAGGATTAGAAGAGGAACAATTAGATGAAATCATTGATGAGGAGTATTCTCATTATACAATGCCAGTTTTTACATATGATGGTGAAGAATACGCAGTAGGGACAGACAGTGAGGCTGATGAGGCACACTATGAATATGTAGATAATCTTATTGATGATATAGGTTATGCCGGTTTTAATCATACTATTGACTGGTATATAGATGGTGACGATGTTGCAGAAGATTGGAGGGGAACTGTAGAAGAGTGGGTTTACGACGACCCAGATTCTTATTTAGACGAAGACGATAAAGAATATTTTGATAAAGATATATTTAATGAACTCACGGAAAAACAAGAAGAACTAAAAGAATATCAAAGAAGAGTTGATGAGTTATATAATAAAGATTCCTCAAGTTGGGCTAGAGATGAAAAAGAAATAGAAAGATTAGAGGAAGAAGCTTCTGACTTAGAAGACGAAATACATGAATTGGAAAGTGACTTGGAGGACTCAAGAGATTGGTCTGAGGAACAAAAAGAAGTTGTAATTGAGAATTATCTTGATGATATAAGAAACAGACCTGTTGATTTTATGAGAGAGATGGGTTATGGAGATGAAGAACTAGAAAGATTTATTGATAGAGAACAATTTATACAAGGAATAGTCGATGAAGGTTATAGAGGAGAAAATCTAGCAGGGTATGATGGTGAAGAACATGAAGAACAAGTTGATGGAACTTGGTATTATATTTATAGGACTAATTAATGAAACAAATTACTGACATAGAAAATATTATTAAACTTCTGACTGAAGAACCAGATATGGTACCTAACCCTCCTGGAACTGAAGGGGAATCTACTACTATGGAACTAACCGACTTCCAAAAGTTAATGGGTCTTAAAAAAGGAACACTAGACTCAGAAGTATTTGACGATGACTACTATCCAAAGTACACTAGTATTGTATATGAAATAGACGACCAATACATTTATGTTGATTTAGAGAAAGGAGAAAGGGGATCAACTACCCCAGCTGAAATTATGGAAATGGAAGAATGGGATTTTGATATACTACGTGATATGGTAGAGAATAGATATCACATGGATTACGAACCTTTTGATTGTTATAACTCCAATGAAGAATGGCTCGAAGGTTATGCCTTTACGGCATTATCACCAAAAAATGTATCACTTTTGGCAGATTGGTTTGAAATTGTTTCTCCCCAACTGGCACAAAAAACAAGAGAGTTATTAAAAAAGGACCCAAACCTAGACAATCGTGATATGCATGGAGATTGGCAAAATATATCAGTGAAAATGATGGACACTGCTTTAGGTGGGAAACTTATAGAGTATGTCCTAGATGAATATTGTGCGGCAATTAATCCAGCTATGATAAATGCAACAGCTCTAGATGTTAGAAAAGAGTGGGAAACTCTTAAGAAAAAATATGGAGGAGGCGATTGGTGGGATGTTGATGAACTAGTTACATTTGAAATACCAATACAAGATATGATTTATATTTATTATAAAACAAATAAATATAAGAGTGGTGATACAATTGAAGAAGTATTAGAGTCAATGTTCCATGACATAGGTTCTAATTTTGGTAATATGAGTGAATGGTGGTGGGAGTCAAATTATTATCCTGAGTTTGTGGAGAATTATAATAAATACGTAACTCCCTTATTAGAAAGACAAATAGAAAAACTTGAAGGTGTTGATAATCTTGAAGAGATAAAAGAAATTAACAAAAAACTTGACGACTATAAATTAGGAATGGACCGACCGATAAAAGCTAAAGGGGCTCCTTATGAAATGACAATCCAAGGGTTTGACCCAAAATCCTTAATGTTTGATGTTCGTGTTAATCCAGTTAAGGGTTATATGAAAACAGTTAGTGATAGTAATACTCTGAAAGATCCTGTAAGCGGTCAAGAAATGGGTTGGTATACTTATAGACAGGTGCGAATGACAGTAGATGACATAATTAATAAGGTAGTTAATCCCGAATTACAAATAGATGGAACCGGGTATTATTTCCCAGCTTTTGGATCAGAAGTAACTCCAACCAAAACTCTAAAAGAAGAAAAATTGAAACAACAAGATAGAGAAGTCGAAATAAACAAATTTATTGGATTCTGTAAAGATGAATTAGATATTAATGAATTACCTCCAGTAACTTTACGTTATGAAAAAAAGGGAGGAGAAGGAAATTCAGATATTACCACAACCGCTTATCAATCAAAAGACCAAGGAGTTCATGTATACATTAAAGATAGGGCTCTTGTTGATATCCTAAGATCTATTGCTCATGAACTGGTACATCACCATCAATTAGAAAGAGACGAAGACTATTATTGGAAACATATAGAAGACAATCCAGGAATTCAATCTGGAACTGATTTAGAGGATGAGGCTAATGCAAGGGCGGGTTCACTTATTAAAGATTGGGGACTTGTACATGGAAACAATCAAATATATGAAGGACGTTTAATACAAGAACATCGACTTTACCCACCATCATTTAGAGATAGAATGGAAGATGAAGAGGAAACTATGTTAAACGTCGAGGTAGAAGTATTACACAAATACTTAAATAAAAGAAGAGAAGAATTAAAAGAAAAATTTACACCATTACTTGAAGACATTAAATTTCTTGAGTATACGATTGAAGAACAAGTAAAAGATGGTGAATATAAAAATAGAGATGAATGGTGGGAGGAAAATACCCACCCAATGGGAGGTTCAGCATATGACGAGATGTCTCATGAACTGGAAAGTGTTGAAGAAGATTTAGAAAGAGTAGGAATTTTATCTGATTGGAGAAAAGGTATGAATGATGATATTAATGAATGGTTAGAAGATTTAATAAAAGAAATAGATGATGACTTTTATATTACAGAAAATGGTATGGTTGAACTTGAATATCTAAATATGGGAGGTAGTCCACTAGATGAAGATTTAACCAACTGGGCTTATGATGGGGAAAAGATAGGACCAATTAAAGAAGGTAAAGACTTTGAGCCCTTTACACAAGCAGAAGTAAAAGTAATGAATAGGATTGCTAGTAAATTTTCTTATCATGAATTAAAAGAAATAGCAGATAACGGCTCATTCACCAAAGTAGACCTTTCAAAGAGATATCTAAGTTTCGTAAAATTATTTGGAGTGAATGACGATCGACATGCACAAGCGATGGACTACGGTAGAATCTGGGCTAAATGGATTATTGATAATTGGCATAATCATATAGGAAATGTAGTAGAACCAGATTTCAGTTCTCTTATTGGAAAAGAGGGTGAGGGTAAGGCATTTTTAGATGAATATGAAGTTGAAGGTGAAGAAGATGTTTGGGAAAAAGCTTTCAGAGCAGGTAGTGTTTATATGTATGGTTTTGATGATGAGTCGATGTACGATTACGCAGGTGATTATTTCTATGATTATGATCCTGATATGGAAACTGTTGACTGGGGAGATTCAGATACTGAAGAATTTAGAATAGGTGATGTGAACAAACTGGGAACTGAACTTAGATTAAATGAACAAAGTATAGATATTAGCGAAATACCAGCAGAAGATTTAAGTCCAGAGTTAGAAGTGGGTGATAGAGTATATGGTTGGGATTTAAGAGATGATGGTGACAATAAAGACTATCACCACGACGTACCAAACCAAATTATTGGAAATGTAGTTCATATAGAACAAGATAGTAGGTTTGTAACAAGTAAGGAACAGGAGGACTTCAAGTTGAATTATATATATTATGATATCGAAACAATAGATGGTGATAACGTGGCTCTTTATCCAGATGACAAATACATTAAATTACCAAAGAAACAATTAAATGAAGAAGAAGTAGTAGAGGATTTAGAAACAAAGGTATTTAGATTCATTAGACCAATTGATATTGAGAAGGCACTATCACAGAAAGAAATACAAAAGGTATTAAAATCTTTAGGGTTAAAATATAATATGTTCGACACTTTAGATATTAACTTAGAAAATGATATGGTGCAGGATCTTAGAAACCAAATAAGATTTGACAACTTCTATAAAAGAATGATAGCGGCATCTGATATTAGAGGTGGTACCTGGGAAGGATTATTTGCAGGACTCTTCAATGGAAAAGTAGTTGCTGGACAAAAAGGTGTAGGTAAAGCAGATGTTGAAACACCAGAAGGAGGATGGTCTCTTAAGTTTGTTGCAAATAAAAATGAGTCACCAACACTAGGGAGTTTGAAAACACAACTTCAAAAAGTTAAGGAAGAAGGGTTAGTACCAGAAGATGCAACTATTTACGGAATATTTAGCACACCAGACAGTCAAACAAGTTCTGAACTATTTGAGGCTAAACATCAGATACTGGATAGTGCTTTTGAAGGTGTAGACTTTTTGGCTGTTGCTTATCCACTTCCACAACAGAATACAATTATAATGCATTTTACCGATATGGATAATCTTAAAGATTTTATAATAGATACAGAGAATCCACCAATCAATAAACCTAAATCCGGTCCAGAGGCATTGGGAGAGTTAAGACTAAGTTCAAGAGGGTGGAAATCATTTCCTTTCCTACAAATAACATTCCCAGAGGCAACTCAAGAGAAATATCAAGAGTATCTAAAGAAATACCCAAGAGAACAAGAAATAGAAGGAGTGTTTGGTAAGTACGGAGAAAAGATACCACCTGAAGTTTTACAATACCTAAGGAAGAATCCACAGACAATTATTAATAGATTAAAAAACATCCCTGGATATGATAAGTATTTTACAGAACAGTTTATAGGTAGTGCAGAATACCTAACTCAAAATGCTAATGAAAGACTTAAATCCTTTAAGAAATTTTTAACTGAAAAATGTAACATGAAGGATATACCTACCACTATTGGGTTTAGACCTAGAGAGGCTTGGGAGGATGGACTCATGGATATATTTGGTAGGTGTTGGTTTAAGTCTACTTCTAAAGGAATCGAAGGAGGGTTTGGTAATCTAGCGGATAAAACATTTGAGATATTTCCCACCGAAGAATTCCCAACGATTAAAGAAAAAGTAGATGAAATATTTAATACATCTAAACAAGTATACGATTATATTTTCCCACCTCAAGGGGAGGACACTAAATATAGTTTGAGAAATATAGAACAAGAAGATGCAGCCGAGATATTATATAATGATGTTAAAGAATTAGTTGAGGAGGCTGAAAAAGTAGAAGAGATAGTAAAAACCGCAACAGAGGAAGAGCATTTAGAATACCTAGAAGGCATTCGTAATCGAATAGAATTAATTCTTAACATTTTTACAAGTAGCATTGGTAGTCCAGTTAAAAGAAACTTAGGTTTTAGAACTAGAGGTTAAATAATTAACACCCAAACCTTTTCAAAAATTAAATAAATTCGTATTATTAATTTATGGAATTATTATTAAATACGAATAGGACTATTCTAATCACAGGTGGTGCGGGTTTTATTGGATCACATGTGGTAGAACATTTCGTAGTAAATTATCCAGAATATAGGATTATAAATATTGACGCATTAACTTACGCTTCCGACCTCTCAGCTATTTCTCATTTAGATTCTAAAAAAAATTATGAGTTTTACAAAGGAGATATTCGTGACACTGATTTTCTAAAAAGGTTATTTGAGGTAGAAAAAATAAATGGAGTGATTCATTTGGCCGCAGAATCTCATGTAGATAACTCTATTGAAAATCCTATGGAATTTGTAAATACAAATGTAATAGGAACAGTTAATTTATTAAATGAATGTATAAAACACGATATAGATAGATTCTATCATGTATCCACTGATGAAGTATATGGAGAATTAGGTTTATATGACGATCCATTTTTAGAAACAACACCCTACGACCCTAAGAGTCCCTATTCCGCATCTAAAGCATCCAGCGACCATTTTGTTCGAGCATACGGTAATACATATAAATTACCGTTTGTTATATCTAATTGTTCTAATAATTATGGACCAAACCAACACAAAGAAAAATTAATACCAACAGTAATTAATAAGATACTGAATAACGAAAACATACCCATATACGGCAAAGGAAATAATATAAGAGACTGGTTATATGTTGGGGACCATGCACAAGCAATTGATGTGGTATATCATTTAGGTGTGGATGGAAATACATACAACATTGGTGGTAATACTGAAAGGACTAATATTGAGATTGTAATAGAGATATGTCGACTAATGGAAAATAAGTTAGATGATTATAATAATCTTGGTAGGTTAATAACATTTGTTAAAGATCGAGCGGGTCACGACTTTAGATATGCGATAGACTGTCACAAAATAACTAATAAACTAGGATGGGTCCCACAAACCAAGTTCACAGAAGGATTATCTAAAACTATTGATTGGTATATTGAAAAATATTTTGGTAATACAAAATAATTTCTTATCTTTGTACCATGAAGAAAGAAAATCTAAAACATCTTAAAGAAGTACTATCAATTCCAACAAAGACTTGGAAAGAAGAACTTATGATACAATATCTTAAAGATTATTGTAAGGAAAAAGGTTTTAAGTGTGAGACAGATGATAACGGTAGTGTTTATGTAACAAAAGGAAAAACAGAAGTATATCCTTGTGTGGTGGCACATATCGATACTGTTCATGAACCTGTAGAAATGGTAGTTAATGAAGAGAACCTACCAAATGCACAAGGAGAGATAAAGTTATCACTAAAGGCATACGAAAAAGACACAGGCGAACCAACAGGAATAGGCGGAGATGATAAAGCAGGTGTTTTCATATGTCTTAAGATGTTGGAACAATTAGATAATATAAAAGCTTTCTTCCCAGTTGCAGAAGAAACCGGATGTCATGGATCTAATGACGCCGACGAGAATTTCTTCAAAGATGTAGGTTACGCAATCCAATTCGACTCAACAGAAAATGATACAATGAGTTTAACATTAATGGGTGTTAAATTATTTGAAGAGGAAAGTGATTTTTTTGATTCAGTTAAAGATATTATTTTAGAACATGGATTAAAAAATTGGTACAACCATCCCTACACTGATACTATGAAGTTAAAAGAAAAATTTGATTTTCCTTGTTTGAATTTTGCGGCTGGATATTATAACTACCATACAAAAGATGAGTATGTAGTAGTAGATGATGTACAAAATACTTGTGATATGGCGGTAAAAATTATTGATACATTAGGAGAAAACAAGTATACTTATATACACAAAAAACAATTAATAAAAGAATACGACTGGAGTAATCAATATGAATATGGTTATGATGACGATAATGATGACTGGGAGTATTAAAGATATGGGGGTGACTGGAATTGATTGGCATCAGTCGATTAATATCAGCACGTCAAGCCTGAGTTAAGCTTGTAAAACTGATTCATTTTTTTAACTGGCGATTTATTTGCTAATCTTGTTAATGAAGGTCTTCTAAAGACTGAAGGACAAGAAGTGGCTTTCGCGTAACTAGGTTACGAGATGGCTCCGTCTCATCTAAAGCTTTTAAGATTTGTAGCTTAGTTTTTGAGGCGTCGATTAAACAAATCGATCCCGGTAACGTTCTCGGCCGGCACTATGTACACGGGGACTTGGGACTGATTTGAAGGTTGTTTATTCTATAAAATTAAGTCCGACAACAAAAAGAATAAACTAAACGTGTAGGAGAGATATTTTGAGAAGATGAGCAAGACGGGGGTTCGATACCCCCCACCTCCACCAGATAAAAAAAATGTTTAACTTAAAAAAATTAATTAAAAAATGGGAAGTTCAAGAATGATGGAAAAAAGAGGTCACCACATTTGTCAAGTAGGTGATTACCAAGTAAGACAAAAAGTTATAAAAGCTGTTGATAAAAGATACCAAGGAAAGTGGACAACAACACCAGGTAGTACTGAAGTATATCTTTTTAAGGGTAAGAAGAAATTAGAAGGTAATGTTAAGACAGTACAGGTTGCGGCACAAAAGGCTTATGATATGTTAAAAGAAAAAGGAAAAGAAATGTGCGTATCAAAAAAAGTTATTAAAAAATACGGAATAGTTTTATAATGGGATTTCATAAAAGGTGGATCAATAAGGAACAGTTAATAGACCGATACAGTAAAAGAGGGATATTAGGAATAGAGGAATACTTTGGTAAGGCGGATGCGTTCATTTGTGAAGACGAGTTATCAGAAAAAGTTATTGAGGAACTTAATTCAGAAAAAGACAAGGTAGATAAATGGAATGACATATCTCAACTAGTCTCAGACGCACTTATTGACAATATGTCAGATAAAAAATAACTTTACTGTTAAGTTGTCATACATAATAACCAATAATATGTTTGGCATACTTTTCGTATATAAGATAATATGATGAGTGAAACAATTTATAAAATAGAAATTAAAAAAGACAAACTTAAAGAAAGACTATCTAATTTAGATAATCTCTTTGAAGTTGAAAAAGATTCATCGAATAATAAAAATAATAAAAAAGAAAAAAATTAAAAAAAAATGGGAAAAATTATTGGAATTGATTTAGGAACAACAAATTCATGTGTTGCGGTAATTGAAGGAAACGAACCTAAAGTTATGGTAAACGCTGAAGGTAAAAGAACGACACCTTCTATCGTGGCGTATAAAGAAGGAGATAGAACCGTTGGTGAACCAGCAAAAAGACAAATGGTTACTAATCCAGATAAAACAATTTATTCTGTAAAAAGATTTATCGGGTCGAAATATTCAGAGGTTAAAAATGAAACTAAAAAAGTTGCATATAAAACAAAGAATGTTAAAGGAAGTGTAAGGATTGTGGTTGACGATAAGAATTATACCCCACAAGAAGTTTCTGCAGTAGTACTACAAAATATTAAGAGAACTGCCGAAGAATATTTAGGAACGAAAGTTTCAGGAGCGGTTGTAACTGTTCCGGCGTATTTTAATGATGCACAAAGACAAGCAACGAAAGAAGCGGGAGAGATTGCTGGACTAGATATTAAGAGAATTGTAAATGAACCAACTGCGGCGGCTTTAGCTTATGGTATGGATAAAAAAGACAAAGATATGACAATTGCAGTATATGATTTAGGTGGAGGAACTTTTGACGTATCAATTCTAGAACTAGGTGATGGGGTATTTGAAGTTAAATCAACAAATGGAGATACACATTTAGGTGGTGATAATTTTGATGAGGTTTTAATTGACTGGTTACTAAAAGAGGCAAAAACAGATATTGGAATGGATCTCTCAAAGGACTCACAAGCTTTACAAAGATTAAGAGAAGGGGCAGAAAAGGCAAAGGTAGAGTTGTCATCTAGTTCACAAACCGAGATTAACTTACCATATATTACGGCAGACGCGACAGGACCAAAACATTTAGTTAAAAAATTAACTCGTAGTGAATTTGAGAAGTTAACTAATAACTTAGTTGAAAAAACGTTAGAACCATGTAGAAAAGCATTGAAAGATGCTAATTTAACACCTGGAGATATTGATGAAGTTATTTTAGTTGGAGGTTCTACTAGAATTCCAGCAGTACAAGAAGCTGTTGAAAAATTATTTGGTAAAAAACCTTCTAAAGGGGTTAATCCAGATGAGGTGGTCGCTTTAGGTGCGGCAATTCAAGGAGGTATTTTATCAGGTACAGTAGAAGACGTACTTCTTTTAGATGTTACACCTTTATCATTAGGTATTGAAACTATGGGTGGAGTATTTACTAAACTTATAGAATCAAATACAACAATTCCTACTAAAAAATCAGAAGTGTTCTCAACAGCTAGTGATAACCAACCAGCAGTAGACATTCGTGTTGGTCAAGGAGAAAGACCAATGTTTGAGGGTAATAAAGAGATAGGTAGATTCCAACTGGCTGACATTCCACCAGCGCCAAGAGGAGTACCTCAAATTGAAGTTACTTTTGATATCGACGCTAATGGAATCTTAAATGTATTAGCTAAAGATAAAGCAACAGGAAAAGAACAAAATATTAAAATTGAGGCATCTTCAGGACTATCGGATGAGGAAATAAATAAAATGAAGGAAGAGGCTAAAGCTAATGAAAGTGCTGATAAAGAAAAATTAGAAAAGATTCAAAAAATGAATGAGTCTAATGCTTTAATGTTCCAAACAGAAAAACAATTAAAAGAGAATGATGAAAAGATAGATGAAGAGATTAAAAAAGAACTTAATGTTATTCTAGAAAAACTTAGAGAAGCTCACAAGTCAGAAGATATTGATCTTGTTAATCAATATACCGAAGAACTTAACACTTTATGGACTAAAGCTAGTCAACAGATGTATCAAAATATGAAAAACGATGATGTTGAAGTACCAAAAGGTGCAGAAGAAGTTCAAGAGGCTGATTTTGAAGAAGTAAAATAATTTCCAAGTCCCAACTAAATTATTTCAAAAAAGGTGAGGTTTTCTCACCTTTTTTTCTTATCTTTGTAGTATGAATAAAGATATAATAATATGTATGTTACTCCTAGGATTCGGACAAATACTAGTCTGGTTCCAACTAAATGGACAATTTGTGTGGAAATGGTTTGCTAATAATCCCTTCATATTAACTTTACTAGGAATACCGATTAGTTATGTCTTTATCATAGGAACCCAATACGGATATGAGGCCTTTGATAAGGTTTTATGGGCACAAAGATTAATAGGATTCGGACTCGGGATAGTATGTTTTACATTTTGTACATATTATTTCTTAGGTGAGGGAATCACCACGAAAACAATTGTGTCACTCATCCTAGCTCTAACCTTAGTACTAATTCAAATATTTTGGAAATAATGAAAAAAATTAAAAACACACTCTGGTCATTAAGTTTAATATGTTTAACTGGTTTATTGTTTACCAGTTGTGAAAAATATGACTTTGAAGAACCGATAGTAGAAATCCCTAATCTTTATACTGAATGGAGATTAGTTGAAACAGAACACACCTATATTGATGTAAATGAAATAGGTATGGATAGTGATACTACTTGGAATATTTACAATGGGTCGACATATATTGCAATGGAAACTAATTTAAGTTTTGATCTTGTAACACCAGGTGAAACCGAATGGGATATAACACAAGGAATGGTTATAGTAGACGGTGACGGAGCCTATAACATAAATGGACAAGTATATCCTTCACCAGATGGTAGTTACCCAGAATGTTGGGACTTAAATGGAAATGGACAACAAGACCAGTTTGAAGACATAAATGGTAATGGAGTTTGCGACATCTTTGATTGTGGTCCTGAAGGTATAGTTATTGGGGTGTATAATACAGTAAGAGTTTTCAACATTAAAAAATTAACATCAAGAGAACTTTATCTGGAATTTGAAGGACAATACTTCGAAGACTTCGATTATTACACCACTACTCTAAAGTTTGAAAGAATTTATAAATAACTTTTTTATTAATTGATGTATTTATTATAAAAGATTAGAAAAACAATATGGTTAAATTAAAAGAGAAAGAATTATTTACTATAATTAGTAGAATAATTCAAGAACAGACTTATAGTGTTGTCGATGACCCAATGAAGGGAATAGACGATAAATTTTCACACCAACAAACTAAACAGGCAGACGATGCTAAAGATAGTGAATCCCATGTTGTAGTAGATAATCAACCAGATGTTGAACATTACCTTGAGGAAGATTTTCATGATGATATGCCAGAAGAGTGGATGGATGAACTAGAAGATGAAACAGGAGTACAAAGACCAATGAGTTACCCAACCGATCAACCAGATATAGAATATAGTAACGCACCGGCACCAACTAAAACACCAGTAAGAACCCCTACAAAAACACCAACCCCAACAAGACCGAGAAGACAAGACCCATTCAAAGTACCAGATATTAAACCAGGTGAGGAACCAGCACCAAAAGCAGGTGTGGAGGATAGAGAAGTTATAACTATGAGTGAATCACAATTAGTTGATATGATTAAAAATCTAGTTGTTGAGGCAGCGGAAGGAAAAGGTTGTGCTAATACCTCAAAAGGATGTATAAGAAAAAGAGACGGTAAGTGGGTAGTTCTTAATAATAAAAAAGGTGGTGTTTGGAGAAAATGTAAATCAAGATCTCATTGTGAAGATATTCTTGACGCATATCACGCAAACAATTAAATTTACTTCACCAAAAGCTTTCTTAAAAAGATTTTTATGGTTATAATTAATTAATAAAATTGATAAGATATGAAACTAACTGATAAAAATTTCAAACAAACATTAAAAGATAATAGAATAGTCCTTGTAGATTTCTGGGCTCAGTGGTGTGGACCATGTAGAATGTTAAACCCAATTATGGATAACTTAGAAGAAGCGTATAAAGGTAAAGTAATAATTGGTAAAGTTAATGCAGATGAAGAGCTGGATCTTTCAGTACAACACGGAGTTAGAAGTATTCCACAGGTAATGATATATAAAGATGGTGAGATTGTTGAAAGATTTGCGGGAGCGGCTCCAGAAAGAATGTACGCGGAAAAACTAGATTACTATTTATCCGGGATTCAGTCAGAAGAAAAAATTAAAGAAGAGGAGATAGTCGAAGAAGTCATTGAGGAAGTAATCGAAGAAAAACTAGAAGAAGAAGAAAAATAGGTTAATTCCTATTTTTTTTTACATATTCCTTTGTAGTACGAAGATAATTTTCTATATTTGTAGTATAATTAATAACAAAATAAAATATACTACTACTATGAACGAACCATTAAGTTACCAAGAAATCCAAGAACTCGCACCATCAATATTTACAACACAACCTTCCCAAAAAGTTTCAGATAAATACTCATTTATTCCAACAGTACAGGTTTTAGAAGATATGAATAAGTTAGGTTGGGATCCCTACCAAGTTTCACAAAGAAAAGGAAGAAACGGATCACATCCATACTCTAAACATATGATAAGACTAAGAAATAATAATCTTGGTATGATTGGTGACTCACTTCCTGAGTTAGTTTTAACAAATTCACATGACGGTAGAAATGCATTTAACTTACACGCTGGAGTATTTAGATTAGTTTGTGCTAATGGATTAGTAATCGCAGACCAAATGTTTGCTTCACAAAGAATCAAACACCAATGGTATGATATGGATTATGTAAGACAAATTACAAATGAGGTAGTAGAAAAAATTCCAGCAATTACTGCGGCTCTACAATCATTCAATGAGGTAGAACTAACTGAAGCACAAAGATACTCCTTAGCTAAAAAGTCTGTAAAAGTTAGATGGACAAAAGGTAACGATTATGTTGACGTTAAAGATATGTTAAAAGCAACACGAGAAGAAGATTTGGGTAACTCATTATGGAACACATTTAATGTATTACAAGAAAAACTATTGAAAGGAGGATTAATCTACCAATTACCACAAGGGAGACAACAAACAGTAAGAGCTCTTACAAATATTGATGAACAAGTAAGAGTAAATAAGGGTTTATGGGAACTAGCTGAGACTTACGCTTAAGTAAAATAAACAATAAAAAAAGAAGGGGTATAATATTGATTATACCTCTTTTTTATTTTAATTTTAATATATGATACAAAAAAGATTAGACTATTGGGGAGCAAAAGACGGAGAAACAAATTCATCCGCAGCCGACAAGAATAAGGTAGAAATGGTAGATAACCATATCTATTTTTATTCTGAAGTAGAGAGACCCAAAATGCTAGATCTAAATAAAAAACTTAGAGAACTAGACATTAAACTACAGAAACAGGCTTTAGGACAGGGAACAGAATTACCTAAGATATATTTACACATAAATTCATATGGTGGGAGTGTATTTGCAGGAATGTCATCTCTAGATACAGTATTAACAACTAAATGTGACGTGGTCACAATTATTGAGGGATGTGCTGCAAGTGCAGGAACAACTTTAAGTGTTGTTGGTAATGAGAGATGGATACACAAACACGCTTATATGTTAATCCACCAACTGAGTTCGGGATTTTGGGGTAAGTATTCTGAAATAGAAGATGAAAAAAAGAATTGTGATAAATTAATGGAATTAATAAAATCTATATATGGTGAGTATAGTAAAGTACCAGAGGAGAAGATTGATGAATTATTAAAACACGATCTTTGGTGGGATGCTGAGACTTGTCTTAAATATGGATTAGTAGATAAAATTATTTAATAAAATGAAAAAGAAGATTAGATTATTTGGTGATATTCAATGTGAAGATTGTATTAAAATGCGTAATACTACAGAAAATGCTGATATAATTGCACTAAATGATGATGTTGAATTGGAAACTATAATTATTGATGAGGACCCAGGTAAAACAGAGTGGGAAAAAGTTATGAAAAAAACTGGAGTTTATTTTGTACCTCATATGGAAATAACTTGGTATGACGAAGACCTTAAAAAGAATGTAGAAGTCCACATCTCGAATGTAAGAGACTTTCAAACAACAGAAGAAGGTTTTGAAATGTTGAGTAAAGTACTAGCGAAAAATTATTTACATCATCCACCTACAATGGACACAGTAGAAATGACCGAAAAAATTAAATCTTTGACCTTTATGCAAGAAATCTTATATGAAAAGATGCAAAGCTCCCTTAAAAACTTTACAAATATTAGAGATTTCATAAATATACCAGGTTCAAAGATTGAACTATAAATAAAAATAAAAAACAAAAATTTACAAAAATGAAAGAAATTGAAGTTTATACATTACCAAATTGTCCGGCTTGTAAAAGATTAAAAGAGACATTAAAAAACGAAAATATCGAATACACTAACAAAGACACTAAAGATTTTGCTGATGAGTGGAAAGATATCCAAAGAATAACAAAAACATATTTTTTACCAACTATTAAAGTAGGAGATATGTACCTTTCTCCTAACAGAGATTTTAAGAATGATGAAGAGGCTCTTAAAATGATTAAAGATGCGGCTGACGGCACATTAGTAGAACACGAGATGAGTAATGTCGAATTAAGAGAAACTATGAAAACTCTACTATTCCAATTCGAAATGGTAAACAGAGGAATGGGTAACATGGGAAGAGCGATAGATACAATGAGATCGTTTACAAGGATGCCTAAAGATTGGCAACCAGAACAACCTCAAGCAACTCCAACACCACAACCAACAACTCCGCCTGATACAACAAAGAAAGGTGAGTAATGTTAATCATCCCAGTCATTATAATAATGGTAAGATAGAAGTAATAGATGCTATAGAAGATTGGGAACTAGGTTTTAATGATGGTAATGTTATTAAATATGTTTCTAGACATAAACATAAGGGTAAACCCTTAGAGGATTTAGAAAAAGCCAAGTGGTATATTGAAAGAGAAATCCTTAGATTAAAAAAGAAGTCGTAATGACTTCTTTTTTTTATTTATAGAGTTAGTATTTATATTATAATAACTAGTTACTTAAAAAATTAAAAAACAAATGAAAACATGTTACACTAGAGAACAAATTGAAAAAGCCGTAAAATCAAAAGGCTACAAATGGTTTGAGGATGTTAACGACAAAGGTTACGATGTTAATATCGTAGGCGTTAGAAATTCAGAAACCATGGACAATGTTACAAATAAGTTTGATGACTGTATCACAGTATCATATAAAAAAGAAGGAGAATGGAAATTCTTTTGTTTTCCTTGTACAACGGATCCCGGTAAGTACTGGACCGAAAATATTATGAACTCAAAAGGGGTGGCAATCCTCAAACCTGGCCAATATCGAGGATCTCATAAAATTAGAAAACACCAAAATAGATATGAGGCTTTAGGACAATGTAGACCAGTAACGGTTTATCGAGACGATAATCGTGACTTACACTATGATTTAGATGAAGGTAAAATAGACACAGGATTATTCGGTATCAATATTCATAGAGCAACAAAATACGCAAATAAAAAATCAACTCAAGTTGATAAGTGGTCAGCAGGTTGTCAAGTAATTGCAGCAAATAACGACTGGACTACTTTTATGAAAATAATGAGAAAGGCTAGAGATGTATGGGGAAATAGTTTTAGTTATACATTACTTGAGTCTAAGGATATTTCATAATAATGAAAAGAACTGAAGTAGCATTATTCGTTAACGGTAAGCCAATAAGAGGGGTACTTGAACAGTTTGAAGCAACTGATCAAACCTTTATTACTAGTGGTGACGCTGATGCGACTACTTCTACACTTAACTTCACAAACAGTACAGGGGGCACATTTACAGTTAGTAATAGTGCCCTCCTGTTTAATGATGCATTTGTTACGAGTGGAGTGTTAGATGCGAACACAGGTACAGTAACTTTTACAAATAGTTCAGGAGGAACATTTAATGTTACTGGTTTTGAAGGTTTTACTTCTTATTGGGATTCTACTGCTCATAATAATATTATAGCAAGTGGAGATAGTACCACTCATACTATGATTCCAGGTACTTTAGGAATTACAGGTAATACTTTTGTAGGTGGTGACCTACAAATAGCTACTAACCTACAACACATAGGGGACACAAATACGAAAATATCATTTCACAATGATGGTGCTCAAATAGATTTTCTAACAGAAGATGGTTCAAGAATAGACATAAATAATTCTGGAGTAAGATTAGGAGGAGCTAATTCTAGGGTAACCACAATATTAGACGAAGATGCTATGGGTACCAATAGTAACACCGCTCTAGCAACACAACAATCAATTAAAGCATATGTAGATGCATCTCATCCAGCAGAAAGCGACACACTACAAACAGTAACTTCTAGAGGAGCTACCTCAAATGTTGCTATCACTCTTTCTAATACTTTAACTGTTGGTGTAGACGATACTGGTCATGATGTTAAATTTTTTGGAGCAACCGCTGGGAAATATATGTTGTGGGATGAAGACCAAGACTCACTATTTTTTCCAGATGACACTAAAATAGTATTAGGAACAGGGTCTGATACAGAAATTCAACAAACTGGTTCAGAAACTATAATTAAAGACGCTTCAACAGGTAATATAAAACTTCGAGCAGGTACTGTAACAATCCAGAATGGAGCGGCAAGTAAAACCATGGGAGTTTTCAATGGTGCTAATTCGGTTGACTTACATTATAACAATACTAAAAAGTTTGAAACCACAAACACTGGTGTAAATGTGACCGGTAATATGGTCTCAACAGGAACTGTACAAGGAGGTAAGTTATCTAACATAGCATCACCAGCTACAGCTTTAGATATACACCATGATCCAACATCCTTAGGAAATAATACTGGTGGTGGGGAAGTGGTTACTTTTGGAACCGCCAGTGGTACTTTAACTCAGGGTAAACTTTATTATCTTAACACATCAGGAGTATGGACTTTAACACGAGCTAATGCAAGTAGTTCCAATGGTAATAGTCAATTGTTGGGGATAGCTTTAGGAAATGCAGTTAGTAGTGGAATATTA
>Ga0208666_1000114_pt1 | contig 36078 bp, 39 predicted proteins | sample 5B_taG_FD_184078 | JGI IMG/M metagenome (GOLD analysis project Ga0208666, IMG submission 184078) | Marine viral communities from the Subarctic Pacific Ocean - 5B_ETSP_OMZ_AT15132_CsCl metaG (SPAdes) (version 2) | ecosystem: Environmental > Aquatic > Marine > Oceanic | place: Pacific Ocean...
ACATCATCTAGACAATGTTCCATTTGATTTTTTATTTCTTCTATATCGGAATCTTTACTAATGTTAAAACAAAGTTCATCATGTATTTGTAGCAGTGGCCGGTGGCCGGTGTTGTAACAGTTAATCATCGCTTGTTTAGTCTGATCTGCTGCTGAACCCTGTATCAATCTGTTTAATGCTTTATAGGTCATAGCTCTTTTAATCGAACCTCTTTCGTATTTACTTTCAGCTTCTTCTCTAGTCATAGATTTATGGATACCAAAAGTCTTAGGCTCCCATCTATCAAATCTACAATGTCTTCCTTTAATAGTTACTACACATCCTTTTTTATCAGCTGTGGTCATACATCTATTAGATAACATCTTAACAAAAGGAACCCTCTCGTTGTAGGCATTCAAGATAGCTTTAGCCTGTTCTATATCTATACCTAATTCTGCAGATAATTTAGCCTTTCCCATACCATAAAACATACCTAAATTGATGGTTTTAGCCTGAGATCTGGGTATATCAGCCATTTCTGCTACAACTTGGTGAAAATCTGCATCATCGTTTTCATAGGCCTTTAAAAGCTCATAGGAGCCCTCAAAACCCTGATCAACGCTAGATGCATAGTGTACCACCAGTCTAGGCTCTTGTTGGCTATAATCGAAGCTACCCCACTTTTTACCCTCATCAGGCAAGAAAAGTGCTCTAATATGCTTACCAAACTCCTTATTTCTAGCAGGAATCTGTTGTAAATTAGGATTACTCATGGATAATCTACCTGTAGCAGTGCCTCCAGAATCTGATTTTAACTGGTTAATTTCAGCATGAATTCTACCATTATGCTCATATCTTAATATAGAATCAATAAATGTAGAATGAAACTTATTCATCTCTCTAGTTTCTCTAATAAGTTTAGCTAATGGATGAGGACAGTTGTGTAACCAATTAGTTGTAAAGCTTGGAGCTTTAGTCTTTGCAGTTCTTTCATATGGAATCTTTAATGCATCAAATGCTTTAGCTACACTTACTGCTGCCCATATCTCTACATCATGGCCACTCATGTCTTTTATTTGTTTTAGTCTTTTATTTTCTTCTTGTATAAAATTTTTCTTTAATGAATCTGCTTTACTGACATCAACTCTTATACCATGCTCTCTCATTTCAATTAGTATAGGAGATAGTTCTGTTTCTAAATCAAATATATTTGTTAAGTTTTGTTGTTGTATTTCTATTTTAAATCTGTTCCAAAGTTTTAATGTAAGCTCTGCATCTTGTTCAGCATAAGGACCTACATAACCTGCAGGTAATCTCCACATATCTTGTTTAGCATCAAGGCCCCACTCTTCTGCTTTCTCTTTTAGTTGTGCTTCTGATTTTACTTCTCCTAAATAATCAAATGACAATGCATTTAAAGAGTAACTAAATCTATCTTCGTTAATTAATGCACCAGCTATCATAGTATCATAAACTTTACCTACAGGTTTAATACCCATAGATCTTGTCCAACCAATATCATAAGAAGCATTATGACAAACTTTATCTACACCATTCTCCATTAATCCTTTGTACCACTTCAAAGTCATATTCTTATCCATGTTACCACCAGCTTCATGTCCTATTGGAAAGTATCCTTTAAAACCATCTGCAGCTACAGCTATTCCTACTACTTCACCATCTTTAGTAGCCCATCCTGGTCCTTTAGTTTTAATATTAGGATCTCTAGTCTCTAAGTCTACAGCTATAATAGATCTATCAGATAAGTCTGGATAACTTTCTGGTCTTTTCCAATCAGATTCTGTTTGATTAAATACTAATTCAGTTGTCATTAATGTATTCTTCGACTATTATTTGTATCGCTTATTGCCTTTACATTACGTAAATTAATTCCTTTTGCAAACAAATAACAATCTGCACAATAAAATTTTTTATTTTCAACAACAATAGCACTTCTTCTACACTTACCGTGTTCGCACTTAATCTTTTTCTTCATCTAAATTTCTTAGTTGGTAATCATAGCTACCTTGTTCATGTTCATCAGTAATCCATTTTGCAGAATTTTCAACAGAATATATTTTACTTGTAACTAATCTATTAATACAATTTTTAGATGGATCTACACCCATTGATGCATCAAACATTTTTAATCTGTTGTTTGGTTGTATAGCAAAATTACCGTCTTCTAATTCAAGCACATGACCACATTTATGTTGGTCTGGTTTTTCTGCATAACCAAAATTTAATTCATTAAAATCTCCTGCACACCAATCTATTGTAAAAAGATATTTGCCTTTACGTTTTACTTTACGTCTAGATGTGTATTGCATTGTAGCACCAGCTAGTTCATAAAAAGTTGTAACACTTACGTTGTAACTAAAACTATCCCACATAACTACTTCGTCTAATGGTAATTCTTTTACACCTGGTTTAGTACAGAAAGCTGTAATAGGTGCTCGCCACCATAAACCACCATCTTCCATTAAGAAATGAAACAAAGGTACTCTGTTTGGTATAGAACTAAAACCAAATACTCCTACTTCAAAATATTTATCATGTGAATCTTTTTGATCTCTCAAATAATTACCTCTAACCCAACATTCTATTACTGGTATATTAGCGTTTAGATAAGCCATTTTTATTTTCCTCTTTTAAGTGTTGTATTTCTAGATCACAATAATGTTTTATTTTATTAAGATCTTCAATTGTTTTACCCTTAGTTAAGTATCTACAAACATACTTTATTACATTTGCTTGAAAAGGATTCAAGCCATTTTTTCTAATAAAAGTCCATGGTTGAATAATAAATTTTTTATAATGATTCCCGCCGACCTGCTTTCCATCTGGAAAAGCTTCGTCAAACATATCTTTGCTACTCATTTATAGTTCTCCGGTTGAAATTAGATGCAAGACGCCCCAAAGGAAAAAAATATGTATGGTTAGTAGAGAGTATATGTAGGGATGTCTTAGACCGTGTAATACCAGTATACCAAACCCTCGCTTCAGCCATCTTGTCTTTGAAGTTTTTGGTTGAAAAATTAGATGGCCAATTAGCTTTCTCATATATTAGTACGTTGTCTGCCTCCCCACCTTTTACTGAGTGGATTGTGTCAATTATTATTTTTGCTTTTTCATTAAATTGAATGTTTCTTTTTAACATACTTTCAAAATAATCCAAGTCTCGCACAGTAAATTTTCTGTTTAAGACTTTCCACCAATTGCTCTCTGTAGTCTCTAACCCACAATTCTTTTTCAAGAACTCTAGATCTAAAGGTTGATTAGGATGAATGTCTGACCAGGCTTTGTTGTCAATTTTTCTCCATCCTTTTTTTATTTCGTCAATAAAATCATATAAAACACCTACCTGTTCTTTGGTTATTGTTTCTCCTTTTTGTAAGGTTAACCAATGATTTATGGCATTCCATTTGTTTATATTAAACGATTTATTTCCTCGCATGTCTTGGAAATATAAACCTTTTTGTCTAGCATATTCCTTCAGCTCATCGACATTATCTCCAACTCTGCCTAATACAAACCAAGTTCCTTCTAAAGAATCAAAAGGAACCTCGTTAAATCTACTGTAGGTCTTAATAAAACCTTCTGATTTATTAGTTGAGGTAAATTCTTTGTGTTGTCTCTCAGGTATAAATTTAAGTATTTCTTTAGAGAAGTTAAGTATAGTTTCATTTAACCTATATGATTTATTTAATATAAATACCTTACCTGCAAAGTCTAAAAAACTTCTAACTCTAGCACCATTCCATTCATAGATAGCCTGGTCATCATCTCCAGCTAAATAAATTCTATTAGCTTGAGCTGCAACCTTATCTACAAACTGCCACTGCAATGGTGTCAAATCTTGAGCTTCATCTACTATAAACACTTTGTAAGATGGTGGATTAACTTCTTCTACATATTTCTCTACCATATCAGTAAAGTCCATTTTATTATCTTTTTTAAATTTTATGTAGTTTCTTATTATATCTGTAAACTGTTGTAGTCGTACTTTCTTGATTGGCTCAGCCTTGTACAATGAAATAGGATCTACCAACATGTTTCTAGCTTTGTCATATACTCTTAACGACCAGTTATTAAACACTTTATGATTAGCATCGTCTTCTGTAAAGTTAGCGCTTATAGTTCCCCAATCAGTATGAAACTTCAACATGTCTACTCTAGGATCTAGTACAGGCAATGAAGATAATTCTTTTTTACAGAAAGAATGTATAGTTCTAAAATTGTTAAAATCATCTTCATCATATTGTTTGAATTTTTTAAGAACTCTATCTACTGCTTCATCAATAGCTTTGTTTGTAAAGGATACATAAACCATTTCATGTGGTTGCACACCTAACCTTAAATGTTTTTCTACTATTTTAATTAATCTAGTAGTCTTCCCTGTGCCTGGAGGACCAAATATCTTAAATGTTTTATTGTGAATCTGGGTCAAAAGGTGCGCTCTGTTGGTTGAAGCTGACATTACGTTCTTTAACATCAATCTTTATTCGTTTAGGTATCTTCCACAATCGACCTTTGTATTCTTTATGTTGTCTTATGTACTCAGCTCCATTGTCAATTAATAATTCTTTTACTTCAAAAGGTTTTAAGTTGTTGCCATCTTTCTTTAGAAATTTTTTAAATAACTCTGCTCTAAAAAATAAATAACCTTCTTCTTCAAAAACATAATCAGTTTGTGTTTGTGTAATATCATCAGCAAGTTGACTATCATCTATAAAGTTTCTGAATAGATAATCAAATTCATCTTTGTCATCATCAGTAAAGTCATATCCTTCTACAGCAGTTTGAATAGATTTAAGATAGTTTAACCACAAACCAAACTCTTCTGACTTCATAGTCTTCCATACAATATCACAATCAAATAATTCTGTTTTTAATAATTGTTGCTGACAAAGTTGTTGGCCTGTTAATCTTACAGGTTTCTTATCTATAGTTAAAATATATTTAGGTGGCTTAGTGCTTATCTTTTGAAAAGAATCTACATGAAAGTTGTAATCTTTTTTACCAATACCAAGTTTTCTTTTTACACATGCAGCTTGATCACAATATTTTTTGGCAATAGGAGAACTGCATTTGTAATTATAATCTTTGTCTCCACTTAAACTTTTAATAACAGTTATCTTCAATTCTTTTGGATCTATCTTATCATCACCCCAAGACTTATTGACTTCACCTAACTCATCTTCCCACGCACCATCTTTACCATGTTTTTTAAGCATACAAACACCAACATTAAACAATGCTTCGTTTCTACCATCGCCTGGTTTAACTGCATTCTTAACAAAATTTTGTACGCATGGTGGGTAATCAGCAAACTCTTTGTCATCGTCATTTAATTCATCCAATTGTATCTTGTAAAAATCTTCGGGTGTAACCAAAAAAGGTTGAACTGCCTCTTCTAGTTTTTCTATAGGTATTGATTGGCCGGTGTCGTCTATTGCATGACGTGTAGTTAAGTGAGCATTCTGATAAGGTAAGTTTAACCAATTACCTATCGTACCTAACTCAACATTTATAGTTCTTTGTTTAGGAAATATTTCACAATCAGCTAGACCTAATCTACTAGCTAACTTAGTAAGTTTATCAATCATATCAGTTGCTGGTACCACACCATTGATATGTAAAAATATATGTAATCCTCCAGACTTAGATCTGTAAGGAAACAGTGGTAGTTTTAAATCTCTAATTTTTTTTATAACGTTAAGTGGATTAAATCCGTCATACTCATCAACATCTATACAACCCCACTTACAGTTGTTGTCTTTCATAATAGGTACAATACCTAAAGATAATTCTCCTTTAAGATGTTTAGCAAATAGTTCTAAAGTAACTTCTGCTTTCTTAGTTAATGCTCTGCCTTCCGCTTTACCATCTGACCTACGAGCTCCGGAGAGCTCGTAAGTACCATATGCTGACGTTAAGCCACCAAAAAGTTTACTAAAAAAATCTAGTGAACTCATTAAAATGGTGTTGTGCCAGTTTGTGCTTGTTGTTCTTCGGTAAGATTGACCTTGGCATTACCTTTTTTACATGTCTCATAGAATGACATTGCTGCATTCATTAAAACATCATTAGGTATGTCTTTGTTATGGTCAACTTCCCAACCAAACCAAGAACCCAAAGAGTTCTTTTCTAACACAGTTCTCAATTTATATATTTGAGACCATGTTGGTGGTTGGAACATACCTTTACTACCTTTCCTTCTTTGAGAAAGCATCATTGAATTCCACTTCTTAGACTTTTTAGCCTGAGTAGCTTTCATCACAATGACAGCAGTATCGGTAGGTTGATCATTCTCGTCTACCATTAACACATAATGATAGTGAGTAGGCTCGATATAATTACCGTTTGGTAATCTATCTTTCCGATCTTCACCCCTGGTTGTTTTAGTCATTATATCCGAATCAGCAGGATATGAATTAACAGGTGCAACAGAATTCTGTGTACCCCTATCAGCCCATTCAACATATTCGAATTTAAAGAAACAAGGAACAGCATTAAATCCTGTTTGCCCATCATAGAGCTTATTTAAAACAGAATTAATAACCATACCTGGTCTTGCCTCACTAATAAACTTCGCATCACCTTGAGTGACTTGAGGAGAATTATTAGTAAGTATTTTTAAGAACGGAAGTGACACATCTTTTGATGTGATGTTCTCCGCTCCTGCACCTGCGAATTGTTCCATATTTGAAACCATAGGTGCTTGTGCTGTTGCCTTAGTTGCAACTGCGTTGGCTTTTTCTTGTGCCATTTTTTACCTCTTAGTTGTTACGTGTTAGTTTTTATTTTAGTTCGGTTAGCAATATACAATCCAAAAGTTTCAGATGGTATAGTTTTATTCTTCTCAATTTGCTCTTTTACAAATCCTCGAAGAGTTTGCCAATGAACGTCCTGTTTTTGGTCTACGACAAGACCCTGCTTCTCCAGTGATTCTTTTAGTTTCACTGCATCAGCATCTTCCCCCTTACCAAACGAAACTGATAAATTATTTTTTATCAAATCCCCGTGGTTGTTCTCACGCAACCATCGGAAGGCTTCGTCTTTATTTGCCTCTTGGATCTTCGCATAGTAGTAAGGTGAAACTTCAACTGAAGTACCGTCATCAAGTGTTATTGATGAAACTCCTGCTTGCTGCATTAGAGTAGGTATCACTTCCTCAGATAAACGTCTAGCCTCTTCTTGTTGTTCTTTAAGAAGATCGTTTGTTGCTTCGACTAATTTATTTTGGGAAGTTAGCTTTTTACAAGCATCTGATATCTCTGTTACTTCGTTAGTTTTTATTTTTATCTTTGTTAGTTGTTCTAGGTTCATAAATATGACCTCCTTTAATAAGTTGACTTTATACTTAAATGAAATAGTATGTCAATCATTATGTTGAACTTGTTTAACTTTAAAACACAACCATACGAACACCAGAAAACTTGCCTAAATAAAGCATGGGATAAACCCACATATGCATTTTTTATGGAAATGGGTACAGGCAAAACAAAAGTTGCCATAGATAATATAGGCCTTTTACGAATTAATAAAAATATTACCGGAGTATTAATACTAGCACCAAAATCAGTGTATACTGTATGGGCTTTTGATGAAATAAATAAACACATGTCTCCAGATGTTGACTATGAAATATACTCTTGGAACATAGATAAACCTAAACAATTAAAAAAATCATTAGATCCTAAAGGTAAATTAAAAATATTTTGTATGAATATAGAGGCTTTATCAACCTCTAGGGGACTAAAAGGTGCAACAGAATTTTTATACAACCATAAAGAAAACCTTACTATTATAGATGAGTCTACTACAATTAAAAACCATAAAGCTATTCGTACTAGAAACGTTTTAAAATTATCTGATTATTCTAAATACAAAAGAATACTTACAGGTTCGCCAGTAACTAAATCACCATTAGATTTATACACACAATGTAATTTTCTAGATGGTACACATCTAGGATTTTCTTCTTATTTTACGTTTAGAAATAGATATTGTGTAACTCACAGACTAGATCTTGGTAATGGTAAATATACAGAGATACCTAAATACTATGTACATCTTGATGAACTAGAAGATAAATTAAGTAAGTTCTCTTACAGAGTAACTAAAGATGAATGTCTAGATCTACCACCTAAACTATACTCTAAACGATACATAGATATGAATGATGAACAGAAAGATTTTTATGAAAGATTAAGAATAGCTGCAATAGCTATTATAGAAGATGAAGCTGTGTCATATAATAATAAACTAACTGAGATAATAAAATTACACCAGGTCTGTAATGGTTTTGTCAAAACAAATGATGGAGAACTTAAAGAGTTTAAGAATCCTAAACTACATGCACTATCAGATATTATAGAAGAATCAGAAGGTAAGGTAATTATATGGGCCAACTACATATATAACATAGAATCTATAATAAAATTTTTACAAGAAAAGTATGGAGTGTATTCTGTTGTATCTAATTACGGAGCTGTAGATACTCTTAAACGTGCTGAAGCAGTAAAGAAGTTTCAAGAAGACGATACCTGCAGATTCTTTGTAGGTAATCCCGCAACAGGTGGTTTTGGTTTAACTCTTACAGAGGCTAAGAATATTATTTATTTTTCTAATAGTTTTAACTTTGAACATAGAAGACAATCAGAAGATAGAGCACATAGATCAGGACTTAAACACAGAGTGTTGTACACAGACTTAATATGTAAAGGTACAATTGATGAAAGAATTATTTCTTCTTTGTCTAATAAAAATAAATTAGCTATTAAAACTTTAGGTGATGAATTTAAAGAATGGCTTACTTAATTGTTTCAAGATATTTATCATATCTTTCCCACCATTTCCCTTGGTAGTCTTTTAGTTCCTGGCCTTCAATAGTAAATTCTTGATAATTAAAATCTCTAGAACACATACATATCTTAGCCTGTTCTATCTCTCCATACATAGATTCATGTGCTAAACTATAAGCACCTAACTGTGTAAAGTAATCTTGGACTGCGCTCCACTCTCTCCTCTTGGGTTTATTAGTTTGTTTCCAATCAAAGATAGTGGGCTTATCATTCATGACCCCCACGCAGTCTGTAGCTCCCGCATATTTTTCTGGATAGGCTAAACTTATTTCATTACCCCAAACTTGTGATAAAGGATCTAAGTTTTTCAATATAGTGTGCGCCATTTTTCTTGCACGATTGCCTTTTTCTGTAAGGTTTAGGTATCCTTCTCCTTCAATATATTTCTCTATAACTAAATGCATTTCAGTGCCCATAGCAGAGGCTTCATTCTTTATTCTTTCTGCACCTTCTTCACCAACTTTTTCTCTCCACCTGGCCAAAGCATCTATTGATTCTTGGTCCTTAGTAGCTCCTAATATAGTTGTTACACTAGGTAATTTTTTACCATCTACAGAGTACATACGTTTACCTGTTTCAGGATCTGCTGCTCTTGAGTATTTTTTGTAAGGATATTTTTGTATTAATTCAAATTCGGTTAATGAAAAAGTATTGTCATTTTCTATAAATTTCATTCCATACTATTACTTCATCATATTTAAAAGTAAAGCTAAAAGAACAGCTCCCATACCACCAACAATCCAATATTCTATTCTTTTTATTCTTTCTTGCATCTCTTTTATTTGTTCAAATGTTTGTTTTTGCATGATACGACACAGCTTCTCGTGACTTTCTATTCTTTGTAATGCTGTAGTTTTTTTAACCATTTAGAACCTCGTCTACCTGGTTGTATATATCTTCAACAAAACCACCTTGATTAAATTGTCTTGTAGCTACTGCCTGGCCTAACGTATCTTGTGGAAACAATGTTGCGTATTGTTGCGCTTGTTGTTGGCCGGTGTTCTGTGTCGGTGGTGGTGTCATCGCTTGTGGTTGAGTATTTGTAGGAGGCACACCCATGTTTTGTGGTTGTGTGCTTTGCGGTAACATTTCTTTACCTTCAGCCATCTCTTCAAACTTTTGTTCTTGCAATGCCATTAAATTAGCTCCTTGTAGAAATTCGTTACCTGCTCTTTGTGCTGATGCAGGTAGTTTTTTCATCATTTCAAATTCAGGGTATATTCTGTCTCTAGTAAATTTAGGCATAGAACCAAAATCATAACTTACTGTCAAAGGAATGTTGGGATCTAACTCTTGTAATTTTTGTCTTATTTCTTCAAAATCAATATTATCAGGATCTACTCTAAAGTCATCACCTTCTGCTTCCATCACACCATTAATAAATCTAGTAAATGTATTAGCTATTCTAGGAGCTAGTTGTGGTTTTAAGGCTATTTTATTTGGATCATCTGTCATAAACCTCATATACTTATTCATTTCCATTAAATTTTCTGCTCTTTTTGGATCAGTTAAAATACCTCCAAGTAATCTACTTCCTAAAATTAATTTTAATGTATTACCAAAACCAAATGCAGCACTTGTTGCTCCTGCCATAATACCACCAGAAGAACCAGCTCTTAACGTAATAGATCTTTGTACGAACTTAGAAGGATCTGTATATTCTACTAAATCTAAAGCTCTTTTCATTTGTATAATATCTTCTATTCTTTTTAATGCTTTTTCTCCCTGAGCGCCACCACCAAACATTTCTCTTATTTTGTCTTTTCCTTGAGGTTTGTCTAAACCTAAATTTTTTACAAACTTATTGGTATCAAATTCTCCAAAGTTATGATTTCTAATTACACCATCATTTAAATTAGCTATACTATCTCCTTGTGTAAACACTCTTCCATCTACTTCAGTGACGTCTATTGTTTCATTTAATTTTGTTTTAGCTCTAACTCTTTGTTCTGTTGCATCATCTAAAGCAAATATTCTTTTATTAATAAAACCTTTTTTAACCGCTTGAGCAGCTATCGCTTGTGCAGATAAAGATCTATGATCTCTAAGAGGGTTAGTCATTGCTTCATTCCAAGAATCCCAAAAGAAAGTTCTTACATATCTGTCATATATTTCTTGAGACTCTTTGCTTTTAGGTATTTGTATAGTTCTTTTAACTTGGCCATCTTTACCCAATACTTCATAACTAGATTTAGTTACTCCTAATACTTGTTTTAATTGTCTAATAGCGTCAGGACTATCTGAATCTAATACTCTTCTAATAACTTTATCGAATACTTGGTCAGGGTATATACCCGCATTACCTTGCATTTCAATACCTTTGTCTGCAAATATTTTAGCATCTACCGCAGACAATTGTCTTGCTACTTTGTTTGTACTAAAAGGTCTAAGGACTAATGAGTAGTAAGCATTTGCTTCTTTTAATTGATTGAAACCAGAATTAGCTACTCTTATTTGTTTATCTATAAACGCTTCTGCTGCTTGTGGTCCTTCACTATCTAATATATTTTTATATTCATCCGCAAATATTTTATCTTTTAAATTAGTTCTAACAGTCGCTTCTTGCATACTGTTTAAATCTTTTTCCATAGCATTTCTAATAACTAATATTTGAGGTTTAACATTTTTAAATTTAGTTCCTGTATATGCTGCAGTTTGCATTCTAGATAAACCAGACCAATCACTCATTCTAATATACTTATCATTTCTTGTTATATCATTAAGGAATTGTATATACTGTACTAAAGGATCATCAGCAGGTGTTAGATCTCTTGCACCTTTCTGCATATTATCAAAAGCACCACTGTAAGAATAAGTACTAGGATATTCATTTTTCATTTGAGTCATTAATCTTTCTGTCTCTTGTTTAATAGTTGCTGTTGGAATCATTTTAGGGTTACCTATTTCTTCCCAATGTTTTCTAACTTTACCGTATTCAGTATCTACTGTTTTCCAAACATTCTTCCACTCTTTTTTAATTTCATTAATACCTGCATAATTCATAATACTTTGATTACTTCCAGGTGCCATATTTAAATTATCTACTGTAGCTAAAAATTCTTCATTAGATAATCTTTGATTAAACTCTTTATTAAATTTAGTTAAAGGTCCACTAACAAGTGGATATACACCAATAGTTGTAAAGAATTTTTTAAAGAAATTTTGAAAAGCATTTTCTCCTGGTATTAAAGCTGCAACGTTAGGTCTTTCTCCCATTCTCTCAAACGATTGTGCAATAGCTTTTGATTGTTGTGAATTTAATCCTAATGATTGTTTTAATGTTTCTCTTCCAGCAAATCTAACTAAAGGTATTAAAGACATAGCACCACCTGCCCAAAGCAGATCATTATAAGCTTCATTTAATCCATTGTATAAAGCTCTTTGTGCAAAAGGTAATTTTCTAATATCATTATCAGTAAGGTTAGCTAAGTCTTGAGAAGTAGCTCCTACATAATCAGAACCTAAATTACCTATACTATATAAAATAGAACCTGCACCTGCTCCACCTGCAGCCAATAATGAAGATTGTGCTTCTGTAGATAATGCTGGTGTAGCACCATACCTTTTTAATTTTTTAAAAAAATCTATAGTGTTGTCTGCCATACCTGCTAAGCTTCCTAACATTCTTACAGGTAAACCTGCTCTACCTCTTACAGTAGGTAATTTTTTAACAGCATCACTTAAAGCTGTAAATCTTTTTTGATACATGCCAAACATCTCTGCGTTACGCATATCTACACCAAACCTATCTTTAAATCCGCTTTGCACAAAAGCTTTCATTAATTGATCTCTGTTCATGTAATAAGGAACCATAGACATAGAGGCAGCTCCTGCAAATACAAGATCGCCTCTTTCTAATCCTGTTGATGTTTTTAATGGTTCTAATTTTTGTTCTTTACCAATAGCTACACTTTTTGCACCTAAGTTAATTAATCTATCGTAGTCTTGTATACTATCGTAACCTGTAAGCTCACCACTATCAAAAGCAGCATCAAGAGCTTGCATCTGTTCTGCGTTTAACTTTCTAGTGTCTAGGTTTTTTTCGTTAATAGCAGTTTGTAATTCTTTAATAGTAGGCACTATTAACCTCCAATTGGTATTGTGTTTAATATATCTTGTCTAGTTTTTTGATTAGTAACGTTTTGTTTTCTCATAAAGTCTTTGTTTTTTCTTTGGTATTGTAAAGCAACACCAGGGATGTCCATAAAGTTATCTTGAATATAAGATTCTTCTCCACCATTTAGTTTATATTGACTTAAATAACTGCCAGCTTTTTCTGCAAATTCTTCTCTTAGTTGTTCATAGTTTAGTCTAATAGTTCTAGGTGAAGTAATATATTTAATAATCTGTGTACGTTTAGCAGCGTTATCAATATCTTTTTGTGTTAATCTGTCTTCTGATTTGTTTGCGTTTGCAACAATGTACTTCATACGTTGTTCAATCAAAGCAAGTCTAGTGTAGTTTCTTAATTCGTCTTCCGTTGGTCGGTAGTTTTTAGCAATGATTCCAGCTTTCTTTAATTGTTTTTCAACTCGTTCTGCTCCATTTTCTTTAGCATCTTCTAAATCTGAATTAAATCTTTTAGTCATGTTGTCAGATTCTTTTGCAAATATATTTACCTTGCCACCACTAAAGTCTAATCCCTCTCTACCTGTAGTTTGTGCCATCTCTGCTCTGATTTGATCATCAATAACAGAGCTATCTCCACCTACATTACCACCTGCAAAAAAGTCTAATGTACCAAAAGCATCCTCAGTTAATAATCCTAGAGCAGCTTTAGTACCACCTTCTCCTGCATTTTTAATTACAAACTCTACCATCTTACCACCACGTCTATTGTCTTCTAGACCCATAAGAGCTTTGTTTAATTTCTCTGTATTCTCTTTTACATCAGTCCCTGTAAAATCTGCAGGTAAAAAAGATTGTTGACCTGTGTTAGGATCGTATTGTCTTGTGTAATATTTATTATCTTTACCTAAAGATACTCTGACATTTCTAAAACCACCTGGTACGCTTGGGTCAGATACTCTAACTGTTTTATCTCCGCCCGTTAACATTCCCGCACCTTTAGCTTTATCTGATTTCATTTTTAAGAAAGCTTGTGCTAGCTTCATATCTGAATCTTGTTGTTTTAATTTAAGACCAATCATAGCGTCAGCTGTAGATCCCATTGTTTGACCTACTATATCTAGAAAACCTCTAACACCTTTTTCAGGAGACTTACCTGACAACAACTGTCCTGCAACTCTCATCATCAACAAATTGTTTAGATTATCATTGTTTGTACCAGTCATTTTATTTATTTGATTTTTAAATTGTAAGAACTGACCTGATAAAGCATCAGTACCTGCTAGCTCGTTACCTGCTGCAACATCTCTTTTTCTTTTCTCTATCATGTGTTGAATTTCAGCTTGACCTTCATTACCTGTTATTACAGGAACACCATCATTATTAGGTGATGGCATATTATCTGCAGTTACAGCACCCTCATCTCTTTGTCCAACCATAGTTTTTAAAGTGCTTAAATCTACATTAGACTCAATAGATATTTGTTTTAATTGTTCATCAGTTGCTTCAATAGGATCTACACCTAATTTATTTGCAACTTCTTTTACTTTAGCTACAGTTTTTAACTGTGCATCTAATGCTTTCTCACCTTCTGTTAGTGGGTTTTCAATACCAATAGCATATGGTTTAAAATCTTTTGTACTTTCTTTATACTCTTTTAAATTTTCTGTAACTTTCTTTTTAGGATCAGGTTTATATTCAGGCTTCTCTTTGTATATTAATCTTTCTTGAATATCTTTTGCATAATCTTCATTAGACATTTCCGCAGGTTTTGCTTGAGCAATAGCATCTGGAGAGATGTAAGCTCCTGTAACACCTGTACCAATAGAACCTATGGCAGTCTTTCCAGGGTTTCTAACTAAAGCTTGTGCAGCTCCTGTCATTCTAGGAGATAAATATTCTCCTGTTTCTCTTAAAGCTTGTATACCGGATCGTTTTGCAGATGATGGTAAGAAAGCAGCACCAGGCACAGCTAAGGCAGCACCTTGTAAAAATTTACCTGTATCTCCTTCAACAACACCTTGCGCCATATCTTGAGATCCAACACCTATACCATAACCTTCTAAACCAACTATACCTGTTTGTGTTGCAGGTTTATTCATAAATGAAGAAACTTTAGGAGCAAGATATCTATAGACTGGAGCAGCACCTGCTCTAATCATATTACCTGCTTGCATTATTCCACCAAGAAAAAATTTAGGTACTTGTTTAGGGTTTACCTGTTGATGAATCTCTTGTGCTCTTTTTTTAAATAGAGGTCTGTTTAATGTCTTATCCATTAAACTACCTATACTGTTCTGCCCATGGCCATCGCCGCAGCCGTTGGGTTTTTATTCAACATTGAGTAAGTTGCGTATGCACCAAGTCCAGCTCCTGCAGCTTGTGCTAAAGGATTACCACTAGATCCTGGTGTTGTAACCTGTGTTACTGCAGACTGAGATGTTGGTCCCGCAGCATAGATATTTTTTAAGAACTCAGCTCTTTGATAAGGCTCGTACTCTCTTTGTAACGTAGTTTGTCTTTGTGCATCTAATGCTTGTTGACCTAACTGTCTTTGCAATCCACCTGCAGCCATTAATTGATTAATGTCTGACTGTGCCATGTTTTGTTGTTGTTGACCTAATGCACCTAACAACTGACCGCCTTGTAATCCTATTCTTTGTTGGTTCTGTGCTGCACCTAATGCAGTATTAAAACCTTGAGCTTGCGCTTGACCCATTGCCGATAAAGTTCTTCCTTGAAGTTCTGCTTGTTGAACTCCTTCACGTCCTCCACCAAATGCACCTGAGCTAATTGCATTTGCTCCTAATTTATTCTGCATCATTAGTCCTTGTCTACCAATCTCATCTGTTACATAAGACTGATAAGGATTTAGAAATTGAGATATTTGTTGAGCACCTACAGGTGCCATTGCTCCTTGTACTCCAGATACTGCAGAGCTAACAGTTGGTTGTCCAACACCTGTAATTCCAGAAGCTGTAATACCTTGTTGTTCTAAAGCACCCATAGGTGCTACTTGAATTTCAGGAATAGTAACTGGTTTTTGTGCAAGAGATGAAGCTATGTCCATCAAACCAAGTTTTCTTTCTTCTATACCAGGTGCTTCTCTTATATATTGTGTAGTAGTTGAAGGTTGGCTTCCGCCGCCTCCACCACCTCCGCCTCCGAAGATACTCATTTACTTAACTCCTTTTGAAATTCATAGTGTTTAACTTTCCAATTATATTTATTCATAATTTTTTTATAGCCAGGTCTCATTAATGCAGTTACTCTTTTACAATTATTTACTTTCGCAAATTCTTCTAGTGTTTGCACTAATTTATCAGACCATAAATGCATTTTCTTACCTGTGCATATTAATCCTTGTAGTTCTTTAAAATTAGGATTATCAAAAAATCTACTAGTACAACAACCAAATACTTTGTTTTCTCCATCGTCATCTGTTCCAAACATAACCCACAAATGCATTATGTTTTGTTTTAATAATTTTTTTATATGTTTAGCGTCAGCATATTGACCACTAAACTTTAATGCTTCTGCAATAAGAAACTCTACTAAAGGCCAAAAGGTATCTATCTCAGTTGGCTTAATAGTTAATACTTCTACGTTAGCTTTAGTTGTCTTTTCTACTTGCATCTAAAATATCCATAATTCTTTTAAAACGTTTTTGTTGTTCGTAAAAAAACTCAGCACCCTTTTTTCTTTGATCTTCTTTGTCTGAAAGACTTGCTCCTGCAATAATACCAGCTCCTCTTACAGCTGCAGATCTAGAAACAAATTCACCATCAGCTAATTGAGCTAACATTGTATCTTCATTGTCATTACCCATACCAGCTCCGTCTTCAACAAAACCATGAGCTCTTACATAGTTGCTATAATCTTTTTCATCATGACTAAATTTAGAAGGCAGTGCTTGTCCACCTGTATTAAATTTTGCAACGTTAGCAATACCACCCGTTTTTAATCCTGTAGGTTGTTGTTCTTCGCCTAGTATTGCTTCTACTGATTGATAAGTATTTTTATCTTCTAATGGAGTATCTGAATAACTTCCATCTGCATTGTATGCTCTAGTTTGAAAACCTGTAGGGCCTCCTGCAAAACCACTCTCCATAAGTTTTTGATAATTTTTATTAAAGCCTGGCGGAACGTTTGACATATCATCTCCACCACCCATACCACCAAGTAAAGGAATAACTGCTGAACCTAATGCAACTTTACCTGCTGTAGTTTTTGGAATCATATTAGATAAAAAACTTCCTTCGTTACCAACTAAACCTGCTGCTGTTCCTGGATCAGCTCCTGAACTTGCAATGTTTGCTGCATTTGTTGCTTGACTTCCCGCAATCTGTGGAAATAAACTTTTTATTCCTGTCATAGTAGCTGTATTACCAAACTGTGCTCCTAATGTAGATCCTGCTAAAGTGTTAGCTCCTGTTTGACCAAATGCTGATAGTCCACCAACACCTGCCATACCACCTACTTGACCTAAACTTCCAACTATTAAAGCATCTCTTAAAGATCTTTTAGTTGATTTTCCTCGAAGTTTTTGTACGCCAAATGTGGCTAGTGCTAGTGTAAATGGATCCATAATTTATTCTTTTAAATATGGATAATAATATCATTTTACTTGGCTAGTTTCAACTCATCAAGAAAACACCCTTCGTATTGGTGTTCTCCTACATGTATAATAGGGTCATTGACATAGACATAGCATTTACCTCCTATGTCTTTCCAAAGCTTACAGAATGAAAAATCTTCACCCATGTAAGTTTTAGTTTCAGGGTCATGTATACAATCAAAAAAGTTCCATAGGTTAGGTCTATCTACATACTCACCATTTATAACAGTCTTTTGAACTATGTTTTTATCTGGATACTTGTCAATCATTTTGTCAAACACACTTCTTTTTATTAACATACATCCTGTAGGACTATGTGTAACTTCCATAACACCATTATCTAATTTAATGTTTTCAGGGTTTTCTACTTTCATAGGATAAGTATTTAACCATCTATGTATATCTCCAGGGTTTTTAACTTCACCTTTATTCCATTTCTCATAAAGCTTATCCCACATCATTGTTTTAAGTGGGTAAGGAATAGATATTAATTCTTTATCTAAATCTAACATTTTAATAATAGATTCTGCTTTAAAATATATATCTGAATCTACAAACAACATGTGTGTACAACTAGATTCTAAGAAAGCTGAAGTACATAAGTTTCTCCCTTGAGTTACTAAAGAAGATTTTAATAAAGTAAATGTAATCTTAACTCTTTTTTTAATACAAAGTTGTTGTAATTCTAATAACGCTTGTGTGTAATGCATAGTCACATCACTATGACAAGGAGTACAAATCATTATACTATGGTTTGGTTGTCCGGTGTCCCGTTTCCACATAGGAGTAGAAGCTTTTTCGTATGGGCTTACCTCAACCTCTTTTAATGTTTGGTATGTATCTTTATTTATTGTTTCTTTCACTCAAAGCTCCTTTCAAAAAGTTTGTCCATTCTATGCCTTTTTTCTCCCAGTTATAAAATCTTTTGTAAAATTTTTGTTGTTCTTCTAAATGTTCTTGCATAAAACTTTCATGTAAATAATCAGCAGCTATGTTAATTGCTCCTGCTGTATCTTTTGCCATCTGTTCATAGTTTGTTGAATAATTAATATACACAGGCCACTCTGCACAAGTTTCATACAAAGCTCCATAGTTATTAGTAATAACGTGTACACCAGAAGCTAATGCTTCAAGTGCTGATGCACATGATGTTTCTTCAAATATGGATGGATACACAAACATATCATAACTAGGCATTACTTCTCGTATATGTTCATTAGATTTATATCCAATGTAGTTTACATTAGGTAATTGTCTAGCTTGTTCATATAATGATTCAAAATCTTTTTCTGTATTTTTTTCAAATTCAGATCCATAAACTTTACATGAACTATAAACATCTAATTTTATATTAGGATTTTCAATTTCTTGCATGGCACGTAATAAAACATTTAAACCTCTCCAAGGAGTACAATGATGTATTAGTTTAATAGCATGACCTCTTTTGTATATTTTTCTATTAGGAAAACTATCTACACCATTTTTTATCACTACAGATTTTTCTGTAGGTATGTCAAAAGCATATCTAAATTTTTCATAATTCCAATGACTATTAAAAACATACCAATCGTATTCATGGTGTCGTGACTTATCTTTAAAAAATTTTTGAAGGTTAGGTTGATCCCAAGAATTTTTTTGCCATAAAATATTTAATTTATCTGGATCTATCGGAACTTTACCTGGTATAGATGTACATATCTGTACTTGATCTAATAGTTCTTTGGAAACATGCTTTTGAAGCATTTCCATTTGTAGCTCTGTGGCTCCTCTGGGCTGCATTACTTTTTGGTTTCTGCCCCCATAGTAACTTTAGTAACCTTTATTTCAAGGTCTTGTCTAAAATCATCCACAGTAGTATCAGTATTGGGATCAGCAACATCAGCATCAAACTCATCTTTATTAGCATAAACTTTACCTGTTCTTTTGTGTTTAACTATTTCTTTTGCTTCTGCTGGTAATTTAATTATATCACTCATTTTTGTCTCCGTCCTTGTCTATTATATTTTTTATTATTCTGCAACTTCTTTTTTTTGTTAGGATTCTTAGTGTGTCTTCTAGGTCTCTTTCTAGGTTTATCTCTTTCAACAAAGTCTTTAAATTTTCTAGCCATTTTCTTGTGAACGATCTATCAAAGCATAGCTTACAATACCAGTAATTTCATTAGCTGCACCTGCTTGCATAGATAAGATATCGCTAGCTTCTAAATTAAGAGACCCTTTAACCATATTTACAGTTGCTTTATTTAGTTCTGAATAAGATACTTTTACAGCAGATCCACCTGATTTAGTTACTATTGCATGAGTATCAACATTACTTGCAGTGTCATGCACTGCTTGTATACTTTTTACAATAATAGTTGCATCACTAGGGCACGTTAAAACTGGTGTAACGTTAGTAGTTGTTAAATCAAATGTTTCGCTTTTATATCTTATTGTCATTGCATAAAGTAATTAAACGAATCTTGTTCGTTTTTCAAGTCTTGTTGATATGAAGTATTTAATTGATTTTCAATAGTTGCAAGACCTTGGTTTATTTGTCTAAATCCTTCCACACTATATTCTTGTGGTGGTTCTGGTACATATACATTTATCTTAGCCATTATCTTCTTCCATCTGGGTTTACATCTGCTCTAAATGTACCAAATCTCCAAGTTTCGTCAACAGCATTATTTTGTATTTTAATATTTGCAAGTCTACCCCTAGCTCTTGTGTCTATTTTTTGTGTACTAGAAGTAATAGTAAATGGCCCTAATTGAGATGAAGATCCTGTATCAACAGGAAACTCTTTTAAAAATATTGTGACAATTGCATTACCTTGTAGGTTTTTAAAATCTGGTAAAAATCTACTTACTCTTAACATATATTCTCCATCTCCTTCTGTAGGTAAATCAAAATCTCCTGATTGTATGTACGCAGGTATAGCTGTTTCTGTTCCATTTAATGCTATTTCATTATTACCTACTTCATGAGCATAATAAGTAGATGCTCCAAAAGTATTTGTTGCACCACTTAAATTAGAAATTGTTGGAGTGCCACTAGAAGAATATTCAGTTGCATAAGGCACATCATAAGTACTAGCATCTGCGTATGAACTTCTAGCTAATGACATGGTAGACCAACTATTTTCTACATAGTTATAAACTACAGCTCTATTGTTTTGAACCGCTGGATTACCTAAAGGAGTACCTGATGGGTAAAACCACACAATTTCATTAAACAAAGAATTGTGTGAACCATATATAATTTCATTTGAAGAATAGTTTATTCCTACATTTGTTCCGGTGGTCGTGAACACAAAATCTTCTACAAGTGACGGAAGTAATTTAACTGTACCGTCAAATACAAAAAATCCTCCCCCTGCCCCCATCCAAAATACTTTACCATCTGCATATACAGTAGCGTGTTGTCCAATACACCCACAGTTTGATCCAACTTGTCTTATAGAAAAAGTAAATGGTGGACCTACAAACTGCATCGTATATGCTGCTTGATCAGTTAAAATTAAATTATAATCTTTACCAGATACAGCTGCTACAATCTTATTACCTGTATCAAGTCTAAATGTTCCAGCAGTATTTACTGAAGTTGGTTGATAAACACTAAAGTTTTCTTGATCACTAAATCTAATAAACATAGGATCTTGCGTTGTAGTATCTCCTATTGTTGTTTCAGTTCCAAAATGAACTACATGTCTATCTCTGTCTGATGTTATTGTTAATCTTGATGCCGTTGGAGCGCCTGTCATAACTACTGCTCTTTGTTCCAAAGGATTTGAAACTCCAGGATTCCATACAAATGTTTTACCATCTTTAACTGTTGCTATTAATTGTTGTCCAAAGTTATCTAAAGACCATGTTCCAGGATCAAGTATTACTGTAGAACTTGTTGTTCCAGAACCCCAACCAACTGTACCCCATGTACTAGTACCCCAACCATAACCATATGTTTGTATTGTAGGACCAATTTCTTCGTAAGCATTAATGCTTGCAGATCCTGCTGCAGTCATGCCTGAACCAGATTCATTTGTTTGCATTTGAATTGTAAAACTGTTTGCATTTGGTACAGTTAAAACTTCATAAGTTAAATCTTGAAAATTAGCTACAGTAAAACCTGTAGCTCCACCACCTGGTAAAGTAACCGAAGTAAATGTTACATATTCTCCAACATCTAAAGCATGACTTGTTTTATTTATTGTAACTGTGTTAGATCCATTTGTAGATGTAAAAGTTGCTCCTGTTAAAGCTGTTGCTAAAGGTGTTACATCATAAAATTTATCTTCATAATAAATATATAGAGCTTTTGAAGTACCAAGTGCTGCGTATCTATTTCCTTCTAAATCTGTCCAAGTATGTTGAGCACGTGTTGGTCCAGAAATAGTTTCTTGTCCAATAGCTGTATAGCCACCTATTTTTTCTGGTTGGCCATATCTAAATCTAACAAAATCTCCATCAATCCACTGTCCTTCTGCTCCTGATGGGGTATCTGCTTTATTAATTCCTGGTACTATTTTTACATTAGCTAATGGCATAATGTTATTTTACATCATTTTAGAGCTTCTTCCAAGTCGCAGGAGAAGGTATATTATGTTCAGATTTAATACCTTCTTTCATGGTCAACATTATATCTCCTGATATAGATATTCGAGGCACGTCTTTTGTGTTCTTTCCAGTTTCATGAAACATCATAGATGGAAATATAATTACATTACCTGTCTCTGCAGGATACTCAGCTTTACCATAATTGTTCTGATCCCACTCTGTAAAGTATGGATCTCTCTTTGGAATATTTAATCCTACCTTATGTGCATCGTCATCAAGTAAAAAAAGATTACCTTGTTCATGGGCTTGTGGGTAATAAACAAAACTAAAGTGACTACTCATATGTCGATGATAAGAAATAAATTGTTCTTTAACAGATAAGGTAGCCCAAGACTTAGTTATATATATTTCAAACAAATCTAAGTTATATTTTTGTGCAGATAAACAACCTCGTATTACTTTAGATAACTCTGTATATAATTCTTTAAATCTTTTATCTTTGTGAAGATTATCATCAATAGATTGTAATTCTTTTGGTTTTACATCTGTAGTTGTTGAGTATTGAGAATTAGTTGGAGTAATATCTCTTAGTATTATAGGTACAATTTTTTTGTTAATATTTTCAAAATTTTCTAACTTAGTAATGTATATAGGATAACCAAACCATTTTGATATATTTGCCATAAGGCACTATATTAATTTACTCGTAAAAATCTATACCTAACTTCTCCATTTCCACCTGCAAAAGCAGTTTCTCCTGTACTGCCAATATTTTGTGCACCACCTCCACCACCACCAGAACCTCTTGTACCAGCAGTTGCTGCGGGTCCACCTATACCACATCCATTTCCACCAGATATATTGCCAGCATAAGAGTCAGCACCGTCAGAACCAGCAATTTGACAGTTGTCTCCTCCACAGTTTCCGTTATTATCACCAGCAGCTCCATTACCAGATTGATTAAATGTTCCAACTGGTCCTGATGTTAAAGTTGTTACTGCTTTAGTTGATCCGTCACTATCTCTAAAATTTCCTGATGTCACAGCTGAAGCATTTATTGTAGCTGATCCAGCAGTTCCAGCAGTATTTGTTCTTAAAGGTCCTTGAACTCCACCACCTGTACCACTTGCTCCACCACCTGCACCTAAAGTAAATATAGCTCCAGTTGAAGATCCAGATAGTGTTGTGTTTGTTCCAGCACTTCCAGTTTTTGGTTGACCAAAGTTTGCAGTTTGATTTCCTGGAGATCCACCAGATCCTATCGAATAAGATAGTGTTTCACCTTCAGTTACGGTAAAAACTTTATCTGATACATATGCACCAGATCCACCACCTGCCCCAGAGGATTCACCACCAGCTTTGTCATAACTTACTCCACCTGCAGCTCCACCACCTCCACCAACAGCAGCTTGTATGTGAATTGCGTTAGCTCCTTCAGGAACTGCAAAGGTTCCTGATCCTGAACTTAATGTTTGAATTGAAGTTGCTTGAAAAGCTGCAAATACTAATTTCCAAACACCAGATACTTTTCCATATATTTCATCTGCTTCTTGCCAAGTACCTGATACTTTGCCATATGCATTATCTATTTCTTCAAATGTTCCTGAAACTTTAGCATAGGTATTAGCCATCTAAACTCCTATGTTGAATATTTAAACCAAATATCTCCATCACTACCTCCCGAAGGAGAAGATGTACTTATTGTAAATTTTCTTTGTAATTTATCAGCAGTCACTGCATTATCAGCGATCTTAGCTGTGCTCACATTTGCGTTAGAAATGTTGACGGTCAAAACTGCATTATCTGCTAGTTGTGCGCTTTGAACTGCATCATCAGCAATTTTATCGTTGTTTACTGCATCATCAGCAATTGAAGCTGTGCCTATTGTACCACCTAATGTATCTAGCGATACTTCATTTAAGTTTGTACCATCAGCGTATGCTGCATAAATTTTTGAAGAATCTAATGTAAAGCCAGTTCCTGATGCAGTTTTAATTGTAAGGTTTGTTGGATTAGTAATTAGCCTGCAATCAAATATATAAAATTTTTCTATAGAGTCTGGTATGGTTACTGTGGTTGCTCCCGATAGTGTAATTGTTGCAAATTTAATCACCATATTTCTAGCAGTAGAAATAGATGCATTACTCATTACTAAAGCTGTAGTAGAACCACTTGATAAAGTTATAGATTCAAAACCTGCAATAGCTTGTTGAACAAGTTCTAAATTTGTATTTGTTTTAGTTCCCCATGTACCGGCATTCTCACCGGTAGCCATTAGCTCTAGTTTAAGATCTGATGAAAAAGTTGATGCCATAATTTGGTATTATACACTTTTTAAGCTGCCTTATCAACTTCTGTCCAAGTGTTAGAAACTCCTTTATTTACTTCAGTCCATGTGTTGGTCACATCTGGATTTACGTTAGACCAAGCTGTTATTAATGGACTATTAATTGAAGCCGTCATTTGTATACCTGTAACCAAAACATCTACTCCAGGAACAGCTGTTACACTACCAACAGAAGTTGCTGCAGAAATTCCTGTTAAGTTAACTTCATTAACTAATTCAACTTGTGCTTCTCCAAGTAATAATGTGCTTTGAACACCGGTTACACTTACGTTTGCATCTCCTGTAACAGTTGGTATTGCACCAGCTGTTATTGATAAATCATGCTCAGTTACAATAACACTTACATTACCATCAGCACTTACAGAATAAGTACCAAGTGATAAGCTTAATTGAGATCCTGTAACCGATACTGTTGCATTACCTACAAGAGATTCTTCTCCCATAGACATTGTTAATTGAGATCCTGTTACATTAACAGGTGTATTAATTGCTGTAGTTGAATTACCTATTGTTCCTGTTAATTGAGATCCTGTTACATTTACATTTGCATTTGCAGTGACAGTTGAAGCACCAATAGAACTAGTTAATTGTAAACCTGTAACGTTTACATTGACATTAGTTCCTCCTAAAGAAGCTATTGGTGATTGTGATATAGCTGTAATACCTAACATATAATATAATCCTTAAAAGGAGACAGGGAGTATGTGGTGGTGCCCTGCCTCCATCTAAGAATTATATCATCGCTTAAACCATGAAGGAAGACCTAGATGAGGTCTTTTATCAAACATATTCTCTTTTGCACCTGGTGTTTTACGATTATTATAATGTAAAAAAACTTGTACACATTCTTTACCTTTAAATTTATTTCTCCAATGCTCTAGCTCACAGCCAGAATAAACTAACATATCTCCTGGTTTTAAATCTACCTTAATGCCTTTCTTACCTATTTCTCCAGATGGCTCCAAGTATATTGGCCAATCATCACCACCAAGATTCATAGTCGTAGATATTTCACAACTAAACCTATCTTTATGTCTTTTTAGTTCATCACCTTTTTTATAGATTCTTGCATAGGTATATGCAGGATATAATTTAAGTCCTGTTGCTTTTTCCATATCTGGTAAACACTTAAGTAGTAATGTCTCCATAGCCATATTAGAATACTGACTATATGTATTTGGTATTTGTTCGTCCTTTCCTTCATAGTACCCAATGATAGTTTCAAATGGTGAAAAGTATCTACGCTCTCTACATGTATCATATACTTGCTTTTGCATACAAAAATAGTTTGCAATAAAAGCTGCTAAATCTTTTGATATTGCTTGACGAATAACTGTATATTTTTTCTTTTTAAACATCTTTAGCCATTTCTTTTGGCACCGCTTGTATATTCCAATGTATGAATCTAAAAGGTTCTTTACCAAAATCTACTGCAAATTCGTGTTCTAAAAATCCTGGAAATATAATTAACGTACCTGGTGTGGGCTTAAAGTGAATTAACTCTGATCCACTCCACACACCTTTTTGGTTTGGTTTCATTTTTAATTTAGTAGCTCTTGCTCCAGTACGAGGTTCGTGAAATATTGGATATGATGTTTTATCACTACACTTTAAAAAGTAAAATCCTGATACGTGTTGGTTCCAATGTATATGTGCTGAATGATGACCACCACCTTTTTTAGCAAACTCTTGTACCCACATCTCACTAAACATAGTTGTGTATTGCTGCATATCGTAACCTTGATGATCTAAATACTCCCAAGACTTTTGACCAATGTAATTTCTAAAATCTAAAAAATCATTATCAGCTGTAAGCGGTGTTGAGTGATATGATCTCCCAAAATCACCGTGCTCTTTAATGAAAGTTTTCTCTCTTGTTCTTGCATCTTTAATATATTTATTAGATGCTTTGTTTAATGATTTTACAAACTCTGGTTTTTGTTCTGACCAAATGGTCGTGTTAAAGTAATTATTTAAAAACATTATTTAAAAGGCCTTCCTAAATGCCAAACAACAAGACTATATCTTGTGCCAGCTGTTACTGGTTTAACTCTGTGCCAAACAAAAGAAGGAAAAACAATAATAGAACCCTTAGGTAATATCTCTTTTGCTTTTCTTAAATGTTGACTTTCATCTCTCATATGTGGATCATAGTTTCTAAAATCAAATTCTAATTCACCACCTGTGTATTCTGAACCATCTGTTAATTGACAGGTCATAGATAATTTTCTAATCATACCTTTTTCAGGTCCTTCTTTTTCATAAGGTTTATCCCAACCATCACAATGCCAATCATAATATTGATTGTGTTTATATTTTGTAAACTGACAAGATTCAGATCTTTCCCAATCAAAGTTCCAACCAGCCATTTCATTTGCTCTACGAACATAAGGATGTAATTCTTTATATATCCAAGTATCATTAAGCCATACTAGATCAGATTTTCTTTTTCTTTGTAAATTTTTAATTTCTTCTTTATTTAATTTTCTATCACCATAACCACCCGTTCTAGCCATCACTTCTTTTTGTGAATTTGCATAAGCTATTACATCATCACAAAACTTTGGTGTAAGCACACCACTAAAATACCAATAATAATTAGTTAAGTTCATAATTAAAATTTATTACCACTCTCACATCTTTATCTGTTTGAATTTGTGCTCTATGTTTTTTATACGCATCAAATATAACTATTTGATTTTGAATACATTTTACTTTTTTGTCTTCAAATTCTGTAAAACCATTGTTATTATTAACATAATAAATAGCTGTTTTATGTTTTAAATCATCAGTAAACTTATCTACATGCCAACTACAATAAGAGGGTTTTTTAAAACAAAGATTAGCTCTAACGTGTAATACTTTTTTAGCCTTTAATTTATATAAAATAGGTTCTATTAAAAATGTTTCATCTGAATTTTTTTTACCATCTAAGACAAAAGTATGACCCATAAAAGATGAATCTTTTTTACTTGTTGAAACTTGATGTGGAAAATAATACCAAGGAAAACTTTCATGTAAAAGAGTTTTATAAATTTTGTCTGAATAATTTTTATCTATAAAATTTTTATATATATTCATATGTTATAGTCTGTACAAAATTTAAACTATCTTTTTGATTATTGGTTAAATAATACATATTAGTTGATGGGAACATAATAAATTTATTATTTTCTAATGATATATCCCAACTTCTACCTTTACGTCTGTTATCTTCAAAGTGTATTCGAACATTACAATCTTTGACTTTTACACCATATAATAATGTAAAGTCTGGAGAGTTACGTAAATCTACTGGATCAATATTTAATAATGGAATTGTAGTTTCGCTAGGTTTATAAATATTACCCCATGTTTCTTTGTTAATTAAATTGAAACCATACTCAAGAGAAACGTGATCTCGTATGTAGGTGTTTAACATATCCCAAGTTCGTGAAAATGGAAAATCTTTGTTTTGAATTACTGATTGTAAGATGTCACCTGATAATTTATTTCGGTCAATGTCCCAATTTTTTGGCATTTCCACATCGCCAAAGAATAAACTTTGTTCACTTAAAACCTGCTTTTGCATACCACCACCATATATAAATTATGCTTTAGAGTCTGTCAAATCCCAAGTTGTGTTATCTTCATTCCAGACGTAAGACCAAGAATGAGTTTCAGCTGTATTTTGTGAAGTCTGTTCTTCTGTTAATGCTGGAGCGTCACCGATTGGTGATTTCCAAGAAGCTGAATCATTATGTTTTACCCAAGATGCATATGGTTTTTTAGGCCAGAAGATTTGATCATCCTCATCCCAAGTATAACCTATACCTGCGTAATTTCCTCTAAAAGGTGTGCCACCATCATTATGTTGATTACCAGATGTATTGTATGAAGTTTGAATCCACATTTGTGCAGGCCAATTATTGTGTGTTTCTAAATATTGTTGACCTACTGATTCATCTTCAACACCATCAGCGTTTTCCATATCTTTGTTATCAAGTGTTAATACTTGAATAACTTTTCCGTTCGCTCCGAGTTTTGCAAAATGTGCCATAATTAACTCCTATTATATATTATAAATTTTAATCATTCAACTACTGGAATTTGTATCTTATTACTACTATACCAGAACCACCGTCACCTCTACGTCCTCCACCACCACCGCCTTGATTAACTGATCCACTGCACCCAGTTGTAGGACTAGGTTTACCATCTCCTCCACCACCAACACCGCCTGCATTAGTTCCTGGATTTTGTTGAGCCCCTCCACCACCACCTGCAAAATATCTACCTGGATTAGGACCACCTTCTCCATAAGTTGGTGCTTGAGGAACTGAACCAAATATTGTTGTTGGTGCTCCTGCACCTCCTGGAGTTCCACCTGGAGTTCCTATACTTGTATCTGCTGCACCTGAACCTGCACCACCGCCACCACCAGAACCATTATCTGCTGTTCCATAAGTACCGTGACCTCTTCCACCTGCATTTCCTTGTGGAGGAGAGACTGGAGGAGTATTTCCTGCACCTCCGTTTTGATGTGCTGTACCTGGTGGACTTCCTGGACTTGGAGCTGGAAAATCATAACCTGGTGCACCTGCACCTGATCCACCTGGAGCATTAGTTGAAGAAGTAGATGCTGGAGTAGCATTACCACTCGCTCCACCACCAGCTGATGTTATTGTTGAAAAAATTGAATTTGAGCCTCTTGATGCACATCCTGATGGAGTCCCTGATCCACCAGCACCGACTGTAATTGGAAATCCACTTACAGAAAGAGGTATAGTTCCTGCACAACTAACATTGGTTCTAAAACCACCAGCACCACCTCCACCATAATTAGATCCTCCACCTCCTGCAACTACTAAATAATCTGCATTTGCTGGTCGTCCAGCAGGTGCAGAATTTCCAAGAGATGAAACACAAAAAGTACCTGGACCTGTGAAAACGTGAATTTTGTAATTACCACAAGTTAAAATAGCATTACCACCTGTAGCAGCAGTAAATGTTGGCTTTGGTACATCTGATTCAGTAGCAGCTGCAACTGATTGCCAGCCTTTTGTTGAATCGCCATAAACTAAAGTTATTGCTTGACCTTCTGTTGAGATTACTGCATCAGCATCTGTACCAGAAATAGGTTGACTATTTCTTCCAATAGTTAAGTTGTTTGTGTCAAAAGTATTTGCATAATCTTTTAAAGCTACAATATCTCCAACACTTGGAGAACTAGGTAGTGTCATTGTTACTGCACCACTTGTTGTGTTTATAAAGTAACCTTCTCCAGATACTGCTGTAAAATCTCCTGTTTTAATACTTGTCTGCCAATCAACTGAACCTGCTCTACCAAAACCTGATTGACTTGCTCCACTTGCAAGAGAAACCGTATCACCAGAAGCACCTAAAGTTATTGTAGTCCCTGATTGAGAAATTATGCTACCACCATCAGTTGCTTTTAATGCATTTGATTTTAAATCACCATTAACTGTTACTGGAACACCTGCTGTTACCGATACTGAATCTCCAGAATCTCCAACAGTTACTGTACCACAATTTGTTCTTGGACTTATTTTATTTACTTTTACTTCACTCATAATTTACCTATGTTTGAAACCTATATCTTATTATAACAATACCTGAACCTCCAGAATTACCATTACCATTAAAATTAGCTCCACCACCATTACCTGAATTTGTAGGACCTGCTGGAGAACCTGGATTACCACCGTCACCACCGTTTGCACGTTTTACAGGACTTCCATTAATTGAAGAAGTTGCACCATTTCCAGATCCAGTTGAAAGAGCTGATCCTCCATCTGCACCAGGAATAGGATTACCTGGACTTCCTTGAGGTGGACTAACCGGAGGTGTATTTCCTGAGCCTACCGAACCACCTCCACCTCCTGGTCCTGAATAACCTGCTCCTCCTCCTGAGCCTCCTGGATTACCATTTCTAGATGACTCTGTGCCACCATATCCATACCCAGAAGCTCCACCACCACCGCCAGCTGATGTAATAGATGAGAAGACTGAATTACTTCCATTACTTCCTTTACTAGGAAAAGAACTACTTCCACCACCGCCACCACCAACTGTGACTGGGTAAGGCGATACTGATACAGGTAAAGCTGAAACACCTGAGCCCAAAGGACTTCTTGAATAGCACCCTGAAGCTGCACCAGAGGATTCTCTATAACCTCCAGCACCACCTCCTCCTGATGGGTCACTGGTTCCTGATTTACCACCACCGCCACCACCAGCTACTACCATATAATCTACGGTGTTTGAACCTGCAGCATTACCTGCTGAAGATACGCAGAAAGTTCCAGGGCTTGTAAATGTATGAATTTTAAAATCTCCAGAGGTTGTAACTGTTCCACCTGTTGCTGCAACATATGATGCATCTGGATTAACTGTAATTGAAAAAGCTCTGTCTGATGTAGCTCCTGTTTCAGTTACTGTAATTCTAACTGTAAAATTAGAAGTTGTTGAAGTAGATTGTGCAGTAGCAGTTCCAACAAAAGCACCTGTCGATGAATTAAGAGTTAAACCTGCTGGTAAACTTCCTGATTGAATAGAATAACTTACTGTACCAAATGTACTTGTACCTGTTACAGGAGATAAATTTGCATTTGGATCTGCTCTTTCAGAACTTCCTGCGATTGAACCTAAGGATCCTGCTGCAGTAGTAAAAGTAATTGTTAGAGGTGCTATTGGTCCTGAATCTCCAGCACTTGATACTAACCAACCTTGAGTAGCACCTGAATAAGTTAATGTTGTTGCTTGTCTATTTGCAGTAACACCTTGTCCTACTGTTCCACCTTCAATTTTTTCTCCAGATTGTGGAGAAAGAATAATAGCATTTGTATTTGCATTTGATACATAATCTAAAATAGTTACTGATTCTCCTGCAACCCCTGTTGGTAAAGTTACTGTTACTTCATTCGAAGATGTATCAACAAAATAACCTTCACCAGCACCTGCATTAAAATTAGCAGTCTTTGGTGTAGTTTCCCATTGGACACCAGCACCTAAATCGTTAGTAGCACCAGAAGCTAATTGAATAGTATCTCCACTTGCTCCAAGTGTAATAGTGGTTCCTGATTGACTTATAATTATTCCTCCGTCAGATGCTTTATAACTGTTAGATCTAATATCATTACCAGGAACAGAAACAGTTTGACTTGCTCCACCGACCGTTACTGCAGTACCACATTTTGCAAGATAAGTGTTGTTACTTGTATCCTTAATTGTGTCTGCTTTATAAACCTCAGCTGTCACTGTATGTGTTGAACCACATCTAGAGATAACTGCGTTATCATCTTGGTCTGTTATATTATCTACTTTTATTTTACTTGCCATAATTATTGAAATTTGTACCTTATTATTACTATACCTGATCCACCATTAGAACCTGTATCTGAACTACCATTAGTATATTGTCCTCCACCACCGCCACCACCAGTGTTGGTTGTTCCAGCAGCTCCATTAGCTCCACCATCTGGGCCTCCACCTCCTTTTCCACCACCACCTGAACCTCCAGGTGCGCTTGGACCACTTGTTCCAAAAGAAGGACTTCTTGATCCTCCTCCACCACCACCTGCATATGTTACTGGACTTCCTGTAATTGAATTGGCTGTACCATTTCCACCAAATCCCCCTCTGTTAGGAGTTGGAGAACTTCCACCTGTTGCTCCTGATCCTCCTCCACCACCACCGTGTCTTATACCTGATGCAGGGGAAGGTGCTGATGGACCACCAGGATTTCCTTGAGGTGGACTTACGGGAGGAGAATTTCCTGATCCTCCAAGGTTTGCTCCACTACCATCTGGTCCAGATCCACCACCACCTCCTCCAGATCCTCCTGATCTTCCTGTATTATCTCCAGGTCCTGGACCATCACCGCCACCGCCACCACCGCCACCACCTGCTGAAGTTATTATTGAAAAAATTGAATTTGATCCTGAGTTACCAAAATTATTTGATTGAGCTGTACCACCAGCACCAACTGTAATAGGAATACTACCAGGTACAACAGGTATTCCTGAACAAGAGGATGGATAATTTGTTCTGTGACCTCCTCCAGCTCCACCACCACCTGACACTGCTCCACCTGCTCCACCACCAGCAACAACTCTGTAGTCTACTACTGCTAAACTTCCAGATCCAGAACTTACACAAAAAGATCCTGGTCCTGTGAATGTATGAATTTTAAAATCACCACAAGTTGCTATTGATCCTCCAGTTGCTGAAATAAGTTCTGGTGCTGGCTCTCTGTCACTTAGTTCACCACTACTTACAGTTTTCCAACCCTTAGTACCATCAACATATACAAATGTCATACTTATACCTGAATTAGATATAGTTATATCTGAAGCACTTCCTTCAATGTTAGAACTATTTCTAGCTACTGTAATATTATTTGATTCTGCTGTGTTTGCATAATCTGATATAGCAACAATATTACCAGCACTTGGTGAGGATGGTAAAGTAACTGTTACAGCTCCACCTGTTGTGTTTACAAAATATCCTTCTCCGTTTGCTGCTGTAAAATTAGATGTTTTAATACTTCCTGTTTGCCAGTCGACAGTACCTGTTCTACCAAAACCTGATTGTGATGCACCTGATGCAAGAGTAATGGTATCTCCACTTGCACCTAATGTAATAGTCGTGCCAGATTGACTGATAATATTACCAGCATCTGATGCTTGTACAGCATTTGTTTTTACAACATTACCTGAAGCAATAAGATTTGCTGCAGTTGCGTTTCCTGTAACTGTTGCACTTCCTGGAACGTTTACACTGGTGTTGCATTTACCAACAGTTAATGTTGTTCCGCATTGTGGCTCAACTGTGTTTACTTCTATCTTACTCATTAAATTACTACTACCGTTCCTGTTATAGTTTGTGTTCCAGTTACTGTAACTGGTCCTGCTAACACTCCTGAGTCAACTGTCTGATCTTCAGACAATGTTGAATTGTGTGTGACTACATAAGTTGTAGCTTCCATAATTGGTGAAATAGTCTTAGTAGATGGTATGGTACAAAATACTTCTTTTTCACCCGCTGAAAAATTAACTAAGTTATTAGAATTAGTTGAAGATATTACTGTTGCTCTTGATAAAGTTGCAGTGCCGGTTGTGGTCAATGAATAACCCATTCCAGAATGATATTGACAATATGTATATAATGTTGGTGCAGAAGCAGCTACCGTAAGTTCTAATCTTCTAGTAGTTGCAGAAGCAAAACCAGATACGTAAGCGGCTTCACTAACAGCACTTCCATCTAATTTGTAAACTACACCTGTATTATAACTTGATCCCCCACCATGTGTCCCATCTGCAGTGGTTGAAATTTTAAGTGGATGTGAATCTACCGAAGAGTCATCCATATTAAAAGTGTATGTTACACCTTCAGCTAAATTAATTGTAGTTTGTAAACTTCCGTCTGTATAATATTTGTTTCCACTTCCTGGATTGACAACAGTAATAGCTAAAGTAACACCAGCGTTAACAAGGCCAGTTCCAACTTCAAATTCATCAGATCCAGTATTTGTTATGCAGTAATATGTATTTTTACCCGCACCAATACCTCCAACAAACCCTATGAAGTCTTGAGTTGCACCTAATAAAGTAACTGTTCCAGTTCCTGTAGAGGTGCTTGTTTCTTTAACTCTATCATCAATGACAAGAGCCATGCATCCTCCTTATGTTAATCTTAGTATTGCTGCTGATGTTGTAAATGCTGGAAACTGAATAGTAAATGTTCCTGCAGTTGCAGTTTTATCTCCACCAAAATCTAAAACACAAACAGCATCAGTAGTACCCGAACCACCATCAGTTGTTGTATTATAAATTAAAGCTCCTCTAGCTGTTAATGTAACACCAGTAAAAGATAAATCAGCAAAGTCAGTAATTGCTATTGATGATGAAACTTTTACACCTTGGTTTACAAGTGCTTTACCACCCGCAGTGTATCCTGAAGAAGTAACTTCAGTATTAGATCCACCACCTGGATTTGTTGAATAATTTTCTGTTGATTTACCTAAAGTTGCTGATGATGTATACATCGCTAATTTATATGTATCAGATGATGTATCAAAATCGTGTTTCCCTTGAAGTAATTCTTTTTTAAATGAATTACATATTGCGTTAGTTGTTATAGCCATTTTATTCTCCTTTTAAATTTTATGGTGATGGTGAAGGTACCTTAACTCTAGGAACTCCATCATCGTATTCTGCTCGTCTTCTTCTACCCATTTGTTGTAAGGCAAAAGCTTCTACTTCCTCATTATACTTTGTTTTATAAAGATTGTACATATCCATAGGACCTTTCAAATAAGAAAAAGCCTCAGTTAACACACCATGTAATAACATAGATTCTTGATACTCAGATAAATAAGTAGCATTTGTTGAAGTAAAATTAGGTGGAGTTACAATATAGTTTAATTGAACTGCGTAAGCTTGATCTGGAGTTGGTGCTACAACAATTGAAGCATCATCCCAATTAGCATAATATTTAGGCTGTCCTGTACTTCCAGCACCATTGTATTCTGATATAAAACTAGTGTCTCTTTTTTCCATAAAAGTTCTAGCACTTGTAATACTAGTATCTGCAAATACTTGTAATGATCTAATAACTAAAAAATCAGCAGGTGTCACTAAAAATCTTTTATTTGCAGTAAATGATGAAGTTGCGTATTTTCTAGTGTCATCGTAATCAACTTTACCTGCAATATCTAATTCTATATTTCTAATAAATTGACCTAACAAAGTATCACTTAAAACATTAGCATCTACTTCTGTGTAGCTTCTAATCTGTGTTAAAAAAGTTGAATAAGCTATAGCCATTATGTAATACTCACTGTTACAGTACCTGCGGTACTTGTTAATTGTCTTTGTCTATTTTGTTCTGCACCACTATCAGGTTGCATACCTGAAGATTCAAAAGCAAACTCTCCAGGAAGAACTAAATCAATTGTTGTGAATCTAGAGCCACCAGATTTTAAAGTAAAATCTTGAGTCCTACTATTTTGTAATGCTATTGCATCTGCTTTTATTGTTTTTCTTCTTATCTGAGGTTGTTTAGATTCAAATTCAGATATATGTACTAAAGCTCCTGTCCATTCTCTTACCATTTCTTTATAAGGAAATGCCATGCCTGATCTATCGGATATAGCAAGAGATTGTTTTCCTGTTGCGTAATTAGCCATTATACACCATCTCCAAAATAAGTTTGTGGTGAAATATATAAAGAAGTTCTAGAACCATCTTCATCTAAAGCTCTTTTCATCTCATCTTCATAAGCCATTTTTAACATTTGAGTTCTATCTGCAGCTTTTAAAAAAGAAATATAATATGCAAGACCTGCAACCATACAAGGTAAAAATCTATAAGGAGCATCTGGAGTATTTGTATATCCTCCAGCATCTTCTATTCTTCCAATATAATAATATTTTACGTGGGTGTATGTTGTTTTATTAGGTGTCTGATATAAATAAATTTTAGGAGTAATATGTCTTTCAACATAATACTGAGAAGGTTGACCTGTAGCACCTTTGTTAGGTAATGCAGCGTAAGTAGATCTATCAATTTTAGTTATAGAAACATCTTGAGTATCAGCAGTAGTTCCTGATGTTGTAGATATATAAGCTTCTAATACATCGCTACAATCACTTGGT
>Ga0208666_1000115_pt1 | contig 35856 bp, 24 predicted proteins | sample 5B_taG_FD_184078 | JGI IMG/M metagenome (GOLD analysis project Ga0208666, IMG submission 184078) | Marine viral communities from the Subarctic Pacific Ocean - 5B_ETSP_OMZ_AT15132_CsCl metaG (SPAdes) (version 2) | ecosystem: Environmental > Aquatic > Marine > Oceanic | place: Pacific Ocean...
ACGCTATAGAAAGAACCCTTTACTCTGAGTACCTTGGTCTTGCTGGAAGAGTTGATTGTATAGCAGAGTATGAAGGTGAGTTAGCAGTCATAGATTTTAAGACATCTGAGAAGATCAAACCTGAGAAATGGTTGGAAAACTATTTCGTTCAGGAGACTTTTTATGCAGCAGCTTACTATGAACTAACAGGCATCCCTGTCAAGAAATTGATCACGCTTATGGTAACACCAGCAGGTGAAGTCAAGGTGTTTGACAAAAGAAACAAAGGGGATTATATTAAACTTCTGGTTCGTTATATTAAAGAATTTGTATCAAACAACACTGAGGCACAAAATGTCGAAGAATGAATTAGAAAAAGTGATGGAGAGCAAATTCTTTTGCCCTACTAAGTTTGCACAAGAAATAGAAAGTCTTGTTTTAAATAACGCTAACATGAATTATATTGATGCTATCGTTCATTTTTGTGATAAGAATGGTGTTGATGTTGAGAACGTTCCTAAACTCATATCAAAACCATTGAAAGAAAAAATTAAGTGTGATGCACAAGAACTTAATTTTATGAAAAGAACTAGCAAAGCAAAACTTCCTATTTGATCATGCCAACTAAATCTGAATTGACACACTATCGTCTCCAAGCAATGTTAAGGGAGCATAGTTTTAGTGATCTTGAGTACCTTGGAGACTTGCCAGGTAAGGGTCATACCTATAGGATAGGAGAGCATGAAGTTCCTGTAGACTGGATTGAGGACTTAGAAGGTGTAGAAGAGGAGGATGAGTAATGAGTACAGAAGGTTGGTTTTCTATACCTCTTCATTCAGAAAAAGCAGAAGGTGAAGAGTATGATAAGATTCAAAAAGAACTATTCGATACCTATAATCAATTAGAGTTTTCGCAGAATCCAGATTGGAGTGCAGATACTCATGAATTGAGTCCGAATCCTTTTGGTTGTTGTACTCTTTTTGAATATAACTGTACTAATTTTTTAGGTTTTTTAAATAGAGTTTTAGAAAATTATATTATGAATGTGTATGAACAATTTCGACCAAGAGCAGATAGGGGTGATGCACCACCTTATGATCTTGGTAAACTTGAGTATCGATATGCTGTAACTGCTTCATGGTTTACTAAAACTACAAAGGGTAAGTATGCTCATGAACATGATCATAATGGATCAGATATATCTGGTGTTTATTACTTACAGACTAATGGTCATGATGGCAATCTGGTATTAACCAATCCATTGCGTATGTTATCTAATAATTTTATTATGTATATGACCTCTAGAGATCAGAAAGTTGTATTGGAGCAGGGAAGATTAGTTTTATGGCCTTCATATATTAAACATAGAGTAGATACAAATACTACAGATGATGATAGAGTTAGTATAAGTTTTAATATTAAAATTACTAGTTCCAGTCAACAACCTTTATGATGCCCTTTGATGCCTACCGTTGTTATCTCTCTCTAAAGAATCACTTTACTAAAGAACATTACGATTATCATAAGTATGGTGGTAAGACTAGAGCAACTCATCAAGCTTTCTATAAGAGAAAGGATAGGTTCTGGTTTGAGAAGTTTGCAAGAAAGAAAAGTGATAAGGAAGTGGAAGAGTTCTTTGTATCTAACTTTGTAAGTAGTACTGATCCAGGTACAATGTGGATTGGTGATATGATAAAGAATGGAGAGGCAAGATATGTTGATTGGAAAAAGAAAGTAGAATCATTGTCTTATAATTTTAAGCAAGAAGCAGAGAGTATCTTTGAAGATCAGAAAGTTGATGATGTATTTGATTGTTCTAAAGGACATCCACCTATATTAAAAAGTTATCTTGGTGGGGATACCTCACTTGAAACTATGGTAATATGTGATAGGATACTTGGGTACAGGGAAGAGTGGGACAAGAGATTGAGTGATCCTGTGTGGGAAACCGTCAGTCTGAAAATAAAAAAATATAAACCTTTCCTAAATATAGATGTATTCCGCTATAAAAAAATCCTAAAACAAGTGGTACTATGAGTTTTTTTAAATCCGATGTTGTACGTGCTGAAATGGCACAAATAAATGAACTCCAAGAGGAGATCTATAGTAATGTCTTCAAATTTCAGTTCATGACTAATGAAGACAAAGCATATCATGTTGAGATTTTAGAAAAACTTATTGACAAACAGAGAGTAATGTATACTCGTCTGTGTCTTTCTGATGATCCTGATGCAAAAAAGATGAAGCAAGATATTGCAGAGTCTGCAGTCATGATGGGTCTTCCAAAAGGAACTGATATGAATACTGTTTGGGATAATATGAATAAAATGGTTAAGGTTATGAAAGATCAGATTGACAAAGAATCTGAATCTTGATATGATAGTAGAGTACTTAAAAGCCAAATCTAAAAACAAATCTAAATGTCATTTAACGACCTAAAAAAGCAGTCCTCTCTAGGATCTCTAACTCAGAAATTAGTTAAAGAAGTGGAGAAGATGAACACTCAAGGTGGATCAGGCGATGATCGTCTATGGAAACCTGAAGTGGATAAAACAGGAAACGGTTATGCCGTTCTCCGTTTCTTACCAGCACCAGAAGGGGAAGATATCCCTTGGGCAAAAGTGTATTCACATGCATTTCAAGGACCAGGTGGTTGGTATATTGAAAACTCTTTGACCACAACTGGTGGCAAGGATCCTGTATCAGAGCACAATCGTGAACTCTGGAACAGTGGTAATGAATCTGATAAGGATACTGTTCGTAAGCAAAAGCGTAAGCTTTCTTACTATGCAAACATCTATGTTGTAAAAGATCCTACTAATCCTCAGAACGAGGGTGGAGTATTCCTCTACAAGTTTGGTAAGAAGATCTTTGATAAGATTATGGAAGCAATGCAGCCTGAGTTTGAGGATGAAACTCCAATCAATCCTTTTGACTTCTGGCAAGGTGCTAACTTCAAGTTGAAGATTGTGAAGAAGGATGGTTACTGGAACTATGACAAGTCAGAGTTTGATAAAGTATCTCCTGTACTAGATGATGACGATGCACTAGAGGCATTGTGGAAGAAGCAGTATTCACTTGCTGCTGTAACTGCACCAGACCAATTCAAGTCATATGATGACCTGAAGAAGCGTTTGGATTATGTTCTAGGACATAAGCAACCTGCTCGCCGTGCATTTGATGAAGAGGTATCAAATGAGGACAACAATCGTGGTTCTTATTCACCTGACTTCAATGCTCGTAAAGAACCAGTCGCTGCTGCACCTGTAGCATCTGCTAGTTCAGATGAAGATGATGCTCTAAGTTATTTTCAGAAACTCGCAGAGGAGTAACTAGTAAAGTCTAATATTTTCTCCTCTCTTAATGGTTTCACTCACATACTGAGTGGAACCATTTTTATATGGCATGACATCTTGCATATCATCTAAAATTATTCCTAGATATCTATCCTTAAGTATAAAGATATTTCTTTTGTCATTTTCTTTCGCTTCTTCAAACTCATAGTTTGTTACTGGTTTAACAGCATCTTGTACTGTTACTAATGAGTCTTGATAGAAGTCATAATATTCAGTTTTATAGTTAGATGATACATGCAATCCTGCAGGTACTATAACAACACCCTGACTGTTAGTTACTTCAGTTGTTTCATGGTGATGTATGCCAGCATATAGATTTTCATATGTCTTATACTTTTCTAGAAGTATTTTATCAAAATCATTTTGAGGTAGAGGCCATTCTGTTTGTATATTAACTATATTATTTGATAGTAATATAACCCAATCTAAGTCTGCATTATTATAGACATCATATGCTACATTATCTGGTCTAGCATCTCCCACGATTTGATACTTAGTAAAGACTGTTACATCTTGGAAGATGTCATCTCTAAGTTTTCCTTTCTTAAAAAGGTTTTTTACTTTAACATAGTCAGATATTTTAGACTCAGGAAGTCTACTTACATAATCAAAATCAGGAACGTATCTGAAATACTTTTTCATCTTAGAAACCTATGCTTTGTGAGTCATCATAATCAGTAGAGAATACTGGTTCTAGTTCTCCATAAGTCATTGTTAATTCGTATGCTGTCATTACACCATCTCTAAATGTAGAGTAGTTTCCATCAGGTGTATAGTTAACACTAAAGGATTGTAATGCACATTCCTTAAACTTGTTGAGGAACTTATGCTCTCTACCTTCATGGAGATATTGAAGCATCCATGTGCGTGGTGTTTTTAAAAATAATCCATTAGAATGTTTTTGAGGAGCCATTCCTTGCTTGAAGAATCTAATAATATCGATTAGTACTTTTGCTTCTTGTGCATTTCTTGGTGAGAACTTAAATGTGAAACCAAAACTACGTAGTTCAGGACCACCAAATAACAATTCCATATTAGGATTCATCACAACTCCTTCAGTTCTTGCTAGGAATTGTGAGGAGTCTGTACCTGTTGCTGCTTGTATAACTTCTGCCTTAACTGCTTTCTCAATTGCTTTTGTATTCTTAGTAAGTGCTTTCTCAATTCCAGAGAAATCAGACTCTAATGCTTTTGATGCTAATGCACCTGCTGCTGCTTGAGCAGAGGTCATTGTTTGCTGCCCCCAGTTAGCAGAGTTTTGATCACTAATACCACCAGGAATTGGAAGAGTGCATGATCCTTGAATCAATCGTTGGTTCATACCAGCTCTTGATTCTATACCTGATATATTCTTTTCACTGACATTAAATTTTCTAGGTTTAAATTCTACTTGTTTAAATTTAATTACGTCTTGACTATTAGTTCTTAGTGCTTCTGGGAAAACTAAGTCACCCCAACTTTTTTGCTTACTGGTTTTTACACCAAACATATTGAATATACTACTAGCAACCTCATTAACATTCATATTTGTATTTGATGCTGCTGGATTTGAACTATCTCCAGTTTCGTCTGTTCCTTTTGCTTTATTAGGCCAAAGTAAATCTAATGTTTTTGATGATGCTTCTGAAGGATCTACTCCTAATGCTTGCTGTGATTTATTTGATACTATTGTTGCAGATTCTTTTACTGATTTTATTCCTTCAGGACTTGAGAAAAAATCTCCTTCAGCAGTGCTTGTACCAGACCCTTCTGTTGCTGTAAATACTCCTGTCTTTGGATCTATAGTACCTAATTCTCTATCATCAGACTCTGATCCACTAGGCACAAAACCACCTTCTATATCTGGATCTGCTACGGTAGCACTCTTTAGAGTTATCTCTCCAGATATTGAATCTATTTTCGTATAGTAGCGAACGTTTTGTAGATGTGAGTAAGAAAAATTACCACTATCTCTGCTTCCGTATGTTGCCATTCGACAATATTTTTAGTTATTTAGGATAAATTTCGCATACGGTATTGCAAGCAATGCCTCTAGTTCATCATACTGTACTATGTATAACTGCCCTGTTAACTCTTCCCACGTATAGTTTCTAGATTTTCTCCAATGGTAATTAAGACCTTTGAATCCCCATCTCTCTAATGAAGTACATGCAACAAGTGGATGTTGATCATATGTTTTATTAGGAGTCTTTGCATTATATACAAAGGTATAGAACTTTCCTACTTCAGGTATAGGTGTCACAGTATCTTTAAGAGTTTCCATTATCTCTAGCATCATCTCTTCAGGATCATTCGTTGCATTATTCAATTCACTTAAGTAAGTTTCAACTCTATTGATTTCTATATCAAATCCAAATGAGTCTGTCATGATCTTATACCTAGTTCTCTTTCTGTGATAATCTTAAATTCAACTCCATGATCTTTACACCATTCATTTGCTGCTATCCATTTTGCTTGGTTAACTGCATAGGTTCTACATTCGTACATGTATGATTTAGTCACATTCTTTCTTTTCTTTGGTGGTTTTGTTTGCTTAAAGGGTTTGACTTCTATCACATATGTTTTAATCTTTCCTGTGTTCTCCTTTACTTTCATAATAAAGTCTGGAAAATATCTTCTTGCTTTCCCATCAGGAGCACGGTAGGGTATAAAGAACTCTTCACTCCCCCACTCTACAATGTTTTCATTTAGATCGCAGTAGTTACAGAACCTCTCTTCCCAAGAACTACGACAGATAATATTATTAACATTACCTTTATATTTTCTTGGATTTGATGGTTTGTATAAACTCTTTTTACTTTCAGCCATACATAATATATAAGGTAAAAAATTATTTATAGATGGCACGTCCCAAGTCGGTTACGCAAATTAAAAATACGTTGCTTAGTCCATCTTTAACCTCTCACTTTGAGGTAGAGATACCTGTCCCAACTAATCTTAGATCGATATTGGGATCTAATCAGGAGCAACTAAATTTACAATGTTCAGAAGCAAGTCTTCCTGGTTCTTCTCTTGCAACCAGTGAGATCAATAATAGTTTTCATGGTGTTACTGAAAGACATGCATACAGAAGAATATATGATGATAGAATTGATTTAACTTTTTATGTAGATGCTGATAACTATACTCCTATCAGATTCTTTGAGAATTGGATATCATATATTGTAGGTGAAACTGATAGAGATGATATGATGAATACGAATTACTATTATAGAAGTCAATATCCCGATGAGTATTGTGCTAATCAAGGATTGAAAGTTAGAAAGTTTGAAAGAGATTATGGTAGATCTATAGAGTATGAATTTGTTAGAGCATATCCTTTAGCAATAACATCAATGCCTGTTACCTATGAAGGATCTAGTTTATTAACATGCAATGTATCCATGACATATATTAGGTATATTGCAAGACCCATTCACAGTTCTCCTATTACTGTACCAACACCAGGTCAACAAGCAGGGTTTAATGTTTCAGGAATACTTGGTAATGCAGCAGCTAGTTTAGTTGATAGTGTTGTTGATAGATCAATTGGTAGTGATACTCTTGGTAATATTGCAGGGGCAGTAGCAGGACAATTTGTATCGAATACATTTGCTAACGAAGGTCTATAAATAAAGTACATTGAATTGTATTAGGATATTATGCCTTTACCAAAAATTGCGACTCCGACGTATGAGTTGGAGTTACCTTCGTCAGGTGAGACTATTAGTTATAGACCTTTCCTTGTAAAAGAAGAAAAGGTTTTAGTGATTGCCTTAGAAAGTGAAGATAATAAACAGATCACAAATGCTATTAAGGCAGTATTGAAGAGTTGTGTTCTGTCAAAGGGGATTAAAGTAGAGAAACTTCCTACTTTTGATATTGAATTTCTATTCCTCAACATCAGAGGTAAATCTGTTGGAGAAGAATTAGAAGTTAATGTTATCTGTCCTGATGATGAGAAAACTCAAGTTCCTGTTTTAATTGACTTGGATGATATTCAAGTTCAGAAGTATGATGATCATGAGAACCAGATTAAAATTGATGATAGTATTATGATGGAGATGACTTATCCTTCTCTGGATCAGTTCATTAAAAATAATTTTGACTTTGATGAAAAGAATGCAATGACACAATCATTTGAATTGATTGCTAGTTGTATTGATAAAATTTACACAGAAGATGAGGTCTGGGCATCTGCTGATTGTACTAAGAAAGAAATGAATGAGTTTCTTGAATCGATGAACTCAACTCAGTTTAAAGCAATTGAGAAGTTCTTTGAGACTATGCCTAAACTATCTCATACTATTGAAGTAACTAATCCCAAGACTAAGAAAAAAAGTGAAGTAGTACTTGAGGGATTAGCGTCTTTTTTCGGGTAGCAATGCTGCATATGACTCTGGAGAATTACTTCAGACTTAATTTTGCTTTGATGCAGTACCATAAATATAGCTTGACAGAGATTGAGAATATGATGCCTTGGGAACGAGACATCTATGTGGGTCTTCTCCAACAACATCTTGAGGAAGAAGAACTAAAACAAAAGCAAAAACAAAATGCCTAAAGGAAAACCACACATGTATGCAGGAGGAGGCTTAATAAAGTCTCTGAGGAGTGCTCATGACCCTCATTTTAAATTGGAGGGTAGAGTTGGTGGGCTTGAAAAAGGATTAGGTATTGAAACTGCTCAGTTACATAAGACATTAAGTAAGTCCTTTGCAATGCAGAGGAAGACATTAGTAAGAGTACTTGGTCTTGAGAAAAGAGTTGCTGAGTTAGAAGCACAGAAGGTAGTATTGCAGGATGTAGTAGAAGATGTAATAGATGACGGAATAGATATAGATGATGAAGTACCTATACCTCAAGAAGTAGAAGGAGAACGACCAGCAGAAGGAGAAGTAGGTGGTGATGATAAACCATCTAGTGGAGTAAGTACTTTAATTGATCCACCAAAAAGAATTAAGGTAAAAAGAAAAAAAATAAAGGCAGCAGATATAAAGAAAGGAACTGCATTGGATGATGACTTTACTTCAAGAGTAATGGGTACTGATGGTGAAGGTGGATATTTAAGTAAGGAAGATAGAATAGCAAGATTTAAAGGCGAGACTCCATCAGTAGATAAACTTAAACCAGTTGAAGAAGAAGGGAATGCTCAAAACTCTAATCCATTTGCAGGAGTTGGTAGCACTTTAACAGTCATTGCAGATACTGTAGACTCGATATATAAAACTCTACAAGATCAGTTTAAGTTGCAGGAGGATGCACAGGATGATGCTAGAGTAAAGGGAGAAGAGAAAGATGTAAAAGCAGCAGAAAAGGATTTAGAAAAGAAAGGTGGTCTTGGTCTTGGTAAAGGTATAAAAGATACTGCAGCAAAAGTCTTTAAACCTTTTATGAGTATTTGGGATAGGTTTGTGCAGTTCTTTGTTGCGATTGTAGCAGGTAAAACTATAATGAAAGCATTGGATTGGTTTGGTAATCCAGAGAATGCTTCTAAGGTTTCATCTATATTCAGATTCATAAAGGACTGGTGGCCTGTATTACTTGGTAGTCTTATGTGGTTCTTGCCAGGATTGTTAGGTCCAGCAGGAATGGTAGCAGGTACTATTGCACTATTGATGTGGGGTGTTCCTAAGATACTTGATGCAGTTAAATTTGTCACGGCATTGCCAGGTCAGATTATGAACTGGATAACTGGGAATGGAAATAAAGAACTTGATAAGGTAGAAGATGAAGCGGTTAATGATATAACGAAAGATGTTGGAGATAAACCCACTGCAGACCCACCTCCTGTAGATGCGAAGGAGATTGTACCAAATCCAACAGAAGCTAAAGGATTTAATAAAGGTGGTGAAGTTCCAGGTGCAGGAGATAAGGATACTGTTCCTGCTATGCTAACTCCTGGTGAGTTTGTGATGAGTAAGGGAGCAGTCGAACAGTATGGTATTGATACAATGGAAGGTATGAATGCTGCTGCTGGTGGAACAAACATACCAACGATGCAGACGGGTGGTGGTAAAGGAAAGAACTTAGGTATTCCACGTTTTGGTGGTGGTGGAATGTCTAAGAAACAACAGATAATGCGACAAACTGATAGTGATGGTACGTTTGGTGAGTCTGGTTCTAGTATATCTACATCCCAAGCAACACCAGAACAAAGAAAACAACAATATGCAGATATGGGAATGCCATCTATGGAGTTGTGGGATGGTTCAGTTGTTCCAGATATTGGTAAGATAGGTGCAGAAAAAATTCCTGCTGCACTTGAACAGACAAGACAAAATATGGTTGAGACTGGAGCATCACCTGAAAGAATTGCTAAATTGGATGAACTTATAGCTTCTCCTGATGTTCAACCTGCTGCTCTACAAAATAGTCTCAATAGACTTGTTCCAGGTTCAACTGAACAGGTACTAGGTGATATGGGTGATAGTATAACGGCAAGTGCTAAAATGAATGGTGGTGGTTTAGTTCAACACTTTAACAATGGTGGTTTAGTTCAACACTTTAACAATGGTGGTTTAGTTAAGAATATATTTGATGGTGCTAATACTATGTTCAACATGCTACCACAAGTTCAGGCAGCGAAGTTCGTAGGTGGTAAAGCACAGGGTATGTTTAATAGAGGTAAGGAGTTTATTGGTAAACCATTTGATAAGTCTGTAAATATTCCTCCTCCTACATCTAATGATCAGAAGGTAACTATTATTCAGCAGACTAATACATCTTCTAAAGAACCATCGGAGTTGGGTGGATCATCTATCCCTGCTTTCCCTGTTGTTTATCCTGCAATGAAGAAGAATAAGCAGAAACTATTGGGGATTAGTGTATAATGTTGGGATCACTAGGAAAAACTTTACTTAAAGGAACGGCAAAGAAGATTGCTACTGATAAGTTATTGAATAGGAAGAAGAAAAAACCTGTTACCAAAAGACCAACACTAGATCAACTCATTGCTGATGTTAGAGGTAGTGGACCAGATCAAACAAAAGGTGGAGCACTTGCTGTCCGTCCTACTACATCTTTAGTTCCTACTGCTCCTTCTATGGCAATTAGTGGTGGAGGTGCTGGTGTCGAAGATACTCTTACCCGAATTAAAGTAAAAGTTATTTCTATAGATCAGGTATTGAAGGGAACTCTTGCAGCAGAGAAGGCAAGAAAGAAAGATGCAGAGACAGCACAAGAAGCAGCAGAACAAGCAGCAGCAGAAAAGAAATTAGAGGCAAAACCAAAAAAGAAAAAGAAGAAGATGGGTATGAAAGCACCCAAACAAGTCTTAAGTCTTTGGGGGAGATTGAAAAAATTCTTTACTAGTATAGTATTTGGTTATGTTGCAATTAAACTACTTCCTTTACTACCAAAGTTAGTACCTATTGCTGAAGGTCTTTTTAAAGCAGTTGATGGTATTATATCAGTTGTTGGATTTTTATTTAATATAGTATCTACTATCGTTGACTGGGGTTATAAACTTTATGATTTAGCACTTGGTTTCATCGGCAATGTTGTTGGTGAAGAGAATATGAAACATGTTGAGTCCTTAATGGAGGGTCTCAATACCTTAATCAATGGCTTCCTTATGTGGAAGATATTTGGTAAGAAAATATTTGATTCAGTTCTGGCCAGTGTAAAGAGAGCATTCCGAATAGGAAGAGTAATTGTAAAGAGAGTAGTGAAGTTTGCTAAGAATTTAGTAAAGGGAATAGGAAAGGGATTAAATGTTGCAAAGAATGTAGGTGGTAAAGTACTTAATGTAGGAAAGAGTCTTCTTAGTAAGGGTGCAAATATTATTAGTAAGGGTGCTGGTGTAGCAAAAGAAGTAGCGAAGAAAGGAGCAGCAAAGGTTGGTGGATGGGCAGTAAAAATATTTGGTAAGGCAGCAAAGGTTGTAGCACCTGCAATGAAAGCAGCGATGCCAGCAGTGAAAGGATTTGCTAAGAGGATACCAATCTTAGGACCATTGATTGTTGGTGTAGTCTCCATGATGACTGGAGATCCACCAGGACAAGCAATGTTTAAGGCACTTGGTGCAGCAGTTGGTGGAGCACTAGGAACATTCATACCTGTTCCTGTTCTTGGTACGTTGATCGGTGAAACGATTGGTGTGTATGGTGGCGATTTGATGTATAGTCTGCTGTTTGGTGGTGGAGCAAAGGCAGTAGGAGAGAAAATTAAATCAGATTTTAAACAGGTTCTTGATGGAGGAAAGCAAATACTTGATTGGATTAAGACTGGATTTGGTAGATTTATGGAAGGGTTACCAAAGAATCCATTTAAATTGGGTGGTTTTATATTGAATCCTTTTAATATTGGTGACAAAGTTAATTTATTGCGTAGGGCATTATTCTCTAGAGAACCAATGAATCCTGAGAAGGATGATAAGGATGATAAGGATACTTTGAAAGGAGAAGTAGATGGTAAGGAACCACCAAAACCAAAAACAGATAGAGGTGAAAAGGTTCAAACTACTTCTAGTATGAATTTTAGTTCACGTGGAGAGACAGTTTATAAAATAAACGATCAAGTGGTTTCTAGTAAAGAATACGATGAGTATAGAGCTTTATCTATAAGGGAAAGAATGAATTATGTTACAAAGGCAAAAGCTGATGCTAACAATATTCTTGCTACAAATAATAATATAAGAGATGGTATCAGTAAGAGTGCATCTTATGAGGAGGGTGCTGATACTGTTGTTATTGTTCAACAGAAAACTGAGACACCACCTTTACCTCAGACTAGAAGAGATGAATTAGTTCTCTCTGGTGGTGGTGGAAGCACTGAGGATCCTTATGAGACCCTTGATGCAAATGGTTAAATATAAGTACGGTGTAATAACAAAATGAGCGACAAGATACTTACTGCAAGTGCAGAAGCAGCTACAATTAAATCCGTTAAAATCTTTTCAAATATTGGCGGAAGTAAGTCAGTAGATATTTCTGCTGGTATTACTTTGCTAATGTACTTTGAGAGTATATTGCAGGATACTCTTAGAGCGACTATACGGTTTGTTGATTCAGGAGATTCTGCTAAGAGTGATGATGGTGGTAATAAAACAGTAAGAGAAGGTTTGCCTCTCGTAGGACAGGAAAGAGTTGAGATAGAATTTGAAGATAATAATGAAGTTGCTATAGGTGATTCTCCTAAACTTACTTTGTATGTTAATAAGATAACTCCAATAGACAGTGATACAAAGACCGAATTGATTCAGTTAGAGTTGGTATCAAAAGAGTTTATATTCAATGAAAAGATAAGAGTTAATACTAGGTTTGATGGTGTTGTATCAGAGCATATAAAATCTATACTTACTGATCAAAATTATCTTAGAAGTGAAAAGGACTTGGACATAGAGGATACTGAGAATGAATTTAATTTCAATGGTAACAATAAAAAACCATTCTATATGTTGAATGCATTATCTAAGAAGTCTGTACCAGTAGGAAAAGGTGGTACGGCAGCAGGATTCTTTTTTTATGAAACTTCTAATGGATTTAATTTTAAATCATTAGATGCTTTATTAGATCCTTCTAAGAATCCAAAAAAGAAATCTATCATTTATAATGAGACACCTGAATCCAAAGGTCAGAATCTTCCCCAAGGATATGATATAAAGGCATTGGAATATGAATTAGATAATCGTGTTGATGTTCAGGAGAAGTTGAGACTTGGTGCTTATAGTAGTAAGATGATTTTATTTGATCCTTTTAATTGTTATTATGAAGTTATTACTGATTCAGTAATAGAAAGTGGTGATGGAAAAGATACCGAACAATCTGCAGGTAAAGCATTGCCTGTGTTGAATTCAGAATTTGATACAATCAATGATGGTGAGAATAAAGAGTTTAGTCGTACTACATACTTCCTAGTTGATCATGGATCATTACCTTCTGGAGATACATCTCAGCAAATTGATGATGCAGAGAAGCAGAATTTTGAGTATTTTAAAATAGCAAATCAATCTATTAGACGTTATAATCAATTCTATGCATCAAAAGTCACGATTACCTTACCTGGAGACTTTTCATTACACGTAGGAGATGCTATATTTGTAGATGCACCTGGACTTACCGCAGAGAAAACTGGAGAAAACGACCAGCAAGCTGGTGGGATATATATTATAGCGGATTTATGCCACTATATGACTCCAAAAAATACCTATACTAAATTAAATTTGGTTAGGGATTCCTTTGGTAGAAAAGGTACAGCAAGCTAATCTTAGGAGAAAACCTATGACTATTAAACACAACTTAGATCACGAAGTTTATCTTGATCCTAAAGATGGTAAAGAGCATACTAATCATGGTATGCATGAATATACAAAAGAAGATTTAGAAAATGTACATGCTGATTATGATGTGTATCATAAGGATGATAAAGTAGATGCGAACGAAGGTAAGATCAATGATTATCATACACGACATGAAGATAGTCATCTAGAAGTGTATTGTGACAATCATCCAGACGCAGACGAATGTAAGGTATACGACGATTAACCTATGGATATCGGGGGATCATTATTTAATTCAGGATTTTTAGGTGCTGATTTCTTCTGGTGGGTCGGTCAGATTGCTGACGATTCCACTTGGAGAGATAATATGTCTCCAGGTAAACAGACTAATAAAGAAGCAGTTCCAGGTTGGGGTAGGAGATATAAAGTAAGAATCATGGGTCTCCATGATAAAACTGTTCCTGTTGATGAGGAACTTCCTTGGGCACAGATAATGTACCCAGTTACTGCTGGTGGAGGTCAGGGTAGTGCATTTCAGACTGCAAACCTCCGTCAGGGTAACTTTGTATTTGGATTCTTTTTAGATGGCAAAGATCAAAGTGTTCCTGTTATTATGGGAGTGCTTGGTAATAATGCTCAGACTATTTTAAGTAATGATCAAGCTAGTGAGGATACTAACTTAGGTCCAAGAAGTGGATATGGTGATGGTGCTGTTATTAAAAAGGGTTCTTCTAAAGAAAGAGTTCCTGAGACCGATCTTGTTACTGAAAAACCAAAATCAAAAGAGGCAGCACAGGAAGAAGCAAATTCAAAATTAGAAACTAATCGGTTTGGTACTGCTCAAAATAAACCAGTATCAAGAGAGCAACAGGCAGACATTGATCTTGCAAAATCAATGAGTGAGGAGTTGGGATTGATTGGAGATGAGCAATTTGCATATATTCAGAAACAAGTTAAGAAGGGAATTGATAATAGAATTAAGAATGCAAACTCTACTCAAGCACCAGCAAAACCAGGAGCAACTAAAGAGAATATAGATGCTATTCATTTGACAGGTGCTGCTGATGTTATAAGAGAAGAACTATATCAAAAATCTATTCCTTTAATGAAACCCGATGATCTTGTTGGGTCTTCTATGAAATCCATGCAGATTGTTGTAGATAATCTTGCTATAGATGTTGATAAGCATTTAAAATCTTTGCAAGACGGTGGATATGTTGATGCGGTTTCTATGGGTAAAGACCTACGTAATTTAAAAGCAACCCAAGCAAATGCTGCATGTGAAATGTCTAAGTATATGAAGATAATTTCTGATAAGATGATGGAATATGTCTCTAAAACTTTGAATAAGGAGTTGTCAGATAAAGTTGCTAAGATGCCATCCAGTCAAAGGTGGATGATGGCAGACATGACTGAGATAACAGGGCAACAAATATTGCAAAGTTATAATCAGATTGCTGATAATATGTGTGGTACAGTTGAAAAAGTACTGGAAGATACTTTGGATACTGGAAATCTAATGGATCAGATTAACGGTATGTCTAATAGGTTAATCAATCAAGCAATCACGGATCAGACTGGATTAACCTCAAATATAACCAAGGAAGATGAAATATTGGTTGAGGCAGAAAAGATTTTTAATAGAATCAATCAGGTTTCTGAGTCTTCTACGGCGACTATAGATGATATTGTCGATAGTTTAACAGATGATTCTGATCAACCAACTATTCCTAAAGTTCCTGCATGTTATGCAGAAGATCTAGCGGCAAAAGTTATATCATCTAATAAAAATTTAATCGATAAAGCAAATGATAATATCGTTAAGAGTATAAACTTTTTTATGGATGACATGCAGAAGATGTTATTGAGAACTGGTGAGGTTGAGGATAGTGGTGAGGTTATAGAAGGTCAGGTAATGTCTATTACTGATGCAGAAGTATTAGATCAAACTTTAGGTGGTAGTAATTATCTTACTGCTACATCTGTTCCGACTGGGATCTTTGGTAATGTAAATCCAGGAATTACTACAAGTAAAGGTGAGGGATGTGTAGTTAATCTTACTGTATCCTCTGGTGGATTAGCAGGTTTTGGTGCAGCAGATGGTGCTCAACATTATGAGTGGGTAAGTCAAGGATCAAATTATGTTAATGGAAATCAAAATGGTGTTGTTTGTGATACTACTGGAATTGGTACTGGTATGATGATTAACATGACAGTTACTGCTGGAGAGATACAAACAGTACGGGTTCATACAATAGGTACAGGATATAAGGTAGGTGATACTATCATGCCTCATATGCAAGGAGGAACAGGATCTATTGCAGGTAACGGTGCATTTAAGTTGACTATGGTTGCAGGACCAGTAGACGCAGGTGGTATTGAAGTTATTAAAAAAGGAAAAGAGTATCAGGTGGGAGATGTTTTATTTGTTGACCAGACTAATTTTGGTATTAAATCTACCAATGCAACATTTACTCTTACAGCTACTCAGGAAAAAACAAAGAAGCAACTAAAAGGAACTGGTCAAAAGTTAGATGATATATTGGGATCTATTGCTGCTATTGGTGGTAATTTAACTCAAGCACTTCAGTTTGAGAATATGACTGCAAATGTTTTTCCTTTTGAGTTGCCACCTAATCAGGCAGTATCTGATTTATATACACTTGGTACTGGTGGTGCTGCACAAACAGAGAAGCAGTTACCTAATATTGCAAACATTGCAGGTAAGGTAAAAGATACTGCTATTGATTCTCTTAGTGGGGTTCCATTTATAGAACCAACAATAGGAGAATTGGAATTGAATTATGAAAATGCAAAGGCTGTAATTAACTCAAATAATACATGATAAATATCTAATATGTATTCTGAATATACTATACAATAGATGGCAATTGCTGCAACCCAATTTAATATATTTGGATCTGTTACTCAGAAGGAGATATCTGTTGGGTATATTTCTAGTATTAGAGGATATGTTCCTAACATTTCTTTATGCGAAGCAAATGATCATGAGAAAGAGTATCCAAATACAGCATTCATTCTTAAGAATAGGGATAAGGTAAAATATATTGGTATAGATGAAGTTAATAAGTTAGTACCAGGAGATTTACTACCTAAAAAAGATCCTGATAATTGTGGTTCTATTGACTTAGATCATAAATGTAATTCTAATCCCGAAGTATATTTCTATGGTGGTGGTGGAGTAGGTGCTTTTGCTAATCCAGTAGTTGGAACTGATGGTGGGTTACTTACATTAGATATTACAAATCCTGGTTTTGGATATCAATACCCTCCTAAAGTTGAGGTTAAGGATGAGTGTGGTTTTAGTAAAGGTGCGGTAGTTCGTGTACAGGTATCAGATGGAGACAATTGTGTAGAGACATGGAAATATTATAAGGATCAGATGGATGAGTCTGGACCAGATATATGTGCTGATACTAGTATACCTTATGGTAGAGTTTGGGGTGTAAATGGTCAGGATACTGGAGAGTGGGATCCTACAAAGTATACTAGGTATGCAGCAGATCCTTTAATGGATGAGGTTGATAAGTATCTTGAGAGTCTTAAGAATTTATCAAATCCTTGGTGGACTACGAGGCAGAATTTAAATCAACAAAATATTACTTCGTCTAAGAATGGAGAAGTAACCACAGTAGGATATGCTGTTAGTGTTACTGAATGGTCAGACTTCTTAAATCTATATGGTATTTCACCAGTACCCCCATCAGATGAACCTGGATCTGCACACGGTGGTGAGACTTTTGATTTTGAATGGGATATAGAATTTCCTTGGGGTGGTGAGTATATCTTTAGAGGTTTGTATGCAGGTGCTGTAGGTTTTGGGGATTTATATATTGATGATCAAAAGGTATCTTCTTTAAGGAATAAAGATGGTCTAACCGACCCAATCAAATATGAAGTTGGTATTGCTACAACAAAGAAAGTAGCTTTTAAACTTCATAATGGAGCAACTACAAAGAAAGCACCAATACAACCAAGTAGAGAACCAATAGTTAGAAATGCAGGTGGAAAATTTATAAAGGAAGGTAAGAATTATTTCTATAAAGTATCTGGAAATGATCTTGTTGATATAGATTTTGATTTTGCTTGGGATAAGAGTCTTGGACTACCTGAAGAAGAAAAGGAAAAGTTAGAGACAAAAAAAACAGTACAGTTTATTACCAGTCATCAATCACCTCGTGATAGTACATTTGAGATAAGTGAATTAGGAATTAGATCTCATAAGAATGATGAACGTGGAAAGGTAACTGGAGTTTTTAATACCTTTGCTAAAGAAATTGAGATTGGAAAAGAGTATCAAGTAACTGTTAAGTGTAATGCATCAGATGATTATGGTGTTAAGTTGAGAGTTAATAAGGATGGTCAGGGAAGAACTCGTCTTCAGATGGAGGATTATAAAGATTATAACTGGAAAGACTTTGAAGTTTCTATAACTGATGGTGAGTTTTATGATCTTGTAGATGGGAATACATCCAATAGAACTGCGACTTGTAAATTTAGGATTAAGAAACCTGTAACACCTTCCAAACCTAAAGAAAGACCTGCTATTAGTAAACTTACCATTCAGACTGAGACGGAACCTTTGGTATTTGAAGTTCCTAAGACTGATTTTCAACCACCAAATATTGGTAGGAATAACAGTAATACTATTACTTACAGGGGATTGAAGAGGTCAGGTGATAAACGTTGGGATAGTCCTCAGAGACTTGCTTTCGATGATAATTCTGGTAATGGATTTGATGAGAATGCTAATTTTACTATCAATTATGTTAATGGAGGAACAGCAGTATTTAATTCAAGTGGTGATTCTATTGATGTTGAGGGTACTAATGTACAAATTGGTCTAACATATAGTTGGTCTGATTCACCTAGCAGAAGTGGTAAGGCATTAGAGTCTATTCGGATTGGTGATGTAACTTGGACTCAAACTAATAGTAGTACGGGTACTGAATCCCATGAGATAATCTTGAGTGGTGGAACTAGTCTTGCAGATACTCTAGGTAAAGGTGGTAAAGATTATCAACAGAAAGGTATTATTAGTAAGAAAGGTAATTTTAAGAATGGTAGAAAGTATAGAGTAACATTTGATAGACAGTCATATACTAAAGTTCCTAGTATTGGTGATACAGGTGCTACTCAGGAGACAGAAGATCAGAAGATTGATTTCTTTGATAGAGGTGTAAGGATAGGTAATACATTACAGATTGCTACTCCTCAGAATGCATCCTTTGCTGCAAGGACTGCATATCAATTGTCTGAAAATGAAAGTAGAATAGTTTATCCTGCAGATACAACAACTACAGAGCAAACAATATTTAATACTCTAAAATATATTGATAAGGCAGATAGGAGACTATGGAAATCGAAAAATAAGAGAGGACTCTTAGCAAAGTATGGTGTTGCTCCTTTTGATACTGCACTATCACTTCCAAACATGCCTTATGCAGGGGATCATACAATTATATGGGCAAACATTACTTTCCCTGTTAGTACTAACTATGATATACATGTTCATGTTGATGATGATGTACGAATAAAGATAGGTGATCAGGTTGACTTCTTCCAAGATGGATTTGTAGGTAATAACAATAAAGCAACAGGAGAGGTTACTCATACATTCTTTGTAAAGGCAGGAACATATACTATTACCGCAACTCACAGTCAAATTCCTGGTGGTAAATGGCCAACAACTAATCCGATGGCATTAGCAATTGATATAAAAGCAAGTTTAGCATATAAAACGGTTGCAGATCCTAAGAGTTGGAATGAGAATCCAATGGCTGTTGCATTATCAATTAAAGCACCAACTCCTCCACCACCAGCAGCAATAGTTCCACCAATATTAACAGAGGGAGAATGTCCAGAGAGTCCTATTTGGCATACTCGTATGAAACCAGAGGGATCTCCTTGGTATCCAGTTAAGTTTGGGTATTGGGATAAGTGGACAAATAAGTATGCAATATCTCCAATTCCTCCTCTTAATAGTCCTGGTACAGATGGTACAGGTAACTCAGATGGATGGGAACAGACTTGGATTATAGATGCACCCTATGAAGGAGATTATACCTTTAAGGGTACAGTAGATAACTTTGGTCAGATTTTAGTTAATGGTAATTTAGTTGCTGAAAGAAATGATGATCCTAATCTCTCTTTTAAAAATGAGGAATATAAAAGATCAAGTTTAGATGTTGTAGTAAAACCAAAAGATAGAGATGAACCATGGCCTCAAGAAACCAAATTCTATATGGCAGAAGGTAAGAACACTCTTACTGCTAGAGTTCAAAACTTTAAAAATTATGAGACTAAAAAGAAATATTTTAGTCAAAAGATTTTTAGTACTAAGGATTGGCAATCAGGAGCACCAATAAAGACTAATAAGAATAACAAACCTGAAGGTATAATGTTTACTAAGACAGGTAGTAAATATTATCTTACTGCTTATGGTAACGATATAGTTGATGCTGATCTTGGATTTACTTGGGATGTTTTAGAGGGTGCTGCTCCACCTACAACACCTAATAGTGAAACAGTACAGTTTATTACCAGTCATCAATCACCTCGTGATAGTACAATTGATATTAAGGAGTTGACCATAAGGTCTCATAAGAATGATGAACGTGGAAAGGTAACTGGAGTTTTTAATAACTTTACTAGAGAAGTTGAATATGATAAAGAGTATCAAGTAACTATTAAATGTAATGCAGCAGATGACTATGGTGTTAAGTTAAGAGTTAATAAGACTGCTGATGGAAAAGAACGTCTCCAGATGGAGGACTATAAGGATTATAATTGGAAGGACTGTGAACTTACTGTAACTGGTGGTAGATTTTATGATCTTGTAGATGGGAACACATCTAATAGAACTGCTACTTGTAAATTTAAAGTAGATTCTCCTGCTGCTAAGCTTAATTTCTCTCCACCTTCTGTAACTAAGATTACTGTACAAACAGAAACAAATCCTTTAGTCTTTGATGTACCTAAAACTGATGCTCAACCACCAAATACTGGTGGGAATACTAGTAACACTATTAGTTACACTGGATTGAAGAGACCAGGAGATAAACGTTATACAAGTTCTAGAAGACTTGCTTTCGATGATAATTCTGGTAATGGATTTGATGAGAATGCTACTTTTAATATTGATTCTGTTACTGGAGGAACAGCAGAGTTTAATTCAAGTGGTGATTCTATTGATGTTCAGGGCACTAATGTACAAGTTAGTTTAACTTATGTTTGGGCTGATTCACCTAGCAGAAGTGGTAAGGCATTACAGAAGATTCAAATTGGTAATACTACTTGGACACAAACCAATAGCAGTACGGGTAGAGAAACTCATATAATAACTTTAAGTGGTGGTTCTAATCCTGCAGATAATTTAGGTAAGGGTGGAGAGCAGTGGAAAGTAAGTGGTACTCTTAAGAAGAGAGGAACCTTTAAGGCAGGTAAAACTTATGAAGTTACTTTTGTAAAAGGGTATGGTCGTAGACCAGATGGTAGTGCAATTATTAACGTACCAGATCCTACTGTTCTTGAGTCTGGTTGGACAGATGAGACACAGACTTCAATTAAATCTAATCCTAAGATGGCATTTAAGAATCCTTGGGATTATTTGCAAGCAATTTCTGTTTATCAGATGTCTTCTGCGGTTGCTGAACAAGAACTTTTTGCAGACACTACAAGAAATGGTGTAACCTATAAAGGACCAGCACTGTTTAATTATAGAAGTAAGATATATGGAACATTCATGAATGAGAATGGAATCTCTCCTGATTATCCAAAAATTGGTGGTGCTGAGTTAGTTAATTACACTTGGAGTAATGTTGATTTTCCTGTAACAGGTGAGTATGCATTTACATTCCAGAATGATCATTCAGCAACTCTTTTTCTTGATGGTCAGCAAATAGGAACTAATACCTTTAGAGGAGTTGATAAGACTAAAGAAGATATTGGTGCTGGTAGACACAGTATCGATATGACTGGACAAGGTACTCCTAAAAAGATAACAGTTAATAAAGGTAAGCATACTCTTACAGTAAAACCAACTGTTTATACAGCAGAAACTGGAGGTCCAATAGGATTTATAGATGCTCTCTTCCGTAAACCATCTGAAGATTATTACAGAGGTTCATCAGCATTTGATGCTAATCCAAGTACCTTTGCTATAGGAATAACAAGATTGGTTGAGGATGTACCAGAACCAGGAACACCTCAAGCTTCAGCAGCATCAGGAAAATCATGGTATCAAAATCCAATAGGACTTTGTGGTATAATTATTCCTCCACCATGTAAGCAGATAAAATGTGGAAAGGGTAGAATTGTTGATCCGTTAGTTGAAGATCCTGGAACTGGTTTTGAAACAAAACCTACTATTACAGATGATCCAATTGTTGTTGTTGATCCTGGAGATGGAAAACCACCAGATTATCCTGTTCTAATTGTACCTGTTAAGGTTGTTATAGATGATCCTGGCATCAACTATACGGAACCAGATCCTCCAGGTGGAGATCCTGGTGACACTCCAGTGGTTGATGACCCTCCTGGCAGTGGTATTGCATTGACTGCTACATTCACACCTCACGGTGGTATTTCAGATATTATAATTCTTGATCCAGGATCAGGAGTTACAAGTACTCCTAGAATTGTTATACCATCTGATACTGGTGTTAATTTCCGTGGTCATTTTATATTCGATGTTGTTCGTGATCCAATTGATGTACCTGATCCTGATAAACTAGTACAGGTAACAGACCTAGTTGGATTAAAACAAACTGGATATATACAAGGTCGAGCATACTATGGTTCTGTATACTATGAGAATGGTATTCCTTATGCAGGAATAACTGCGACTGCTGGTAAAGCAATCCAAGTTTATGCTTCTCTTCAAGAGAGTATTGATGGTGTGAGAACTACACCTCCATCAGCAATTCAGAGACAGGGTACTGATGTTTCTAGTAATGACCCTAGACTTAATATACCAGGAACTCCTGATAACCTTACCTAATACTATAAATGTCTGGACCTACCTCATATAATAGAAAAAATTCTAGAGCACCTTCTAAGAATAGGTTGTTGTCTCCTTTAGAGCAGGAGGAAGGTAGTCAATATGATACCGCTAAGATCAATTATACTGCTGTTGGGTGGGGTAATGATCATGGTTCTGTTACTATGGGTCAGATTCATAAAGATTCTGATGTAACTGCAGCAGTAATGCTTAATACTAGAGATGGATTGCATCAATTCTCTTTAGATAATGATGGTGTAAGAAGAGGTTCTACAACTTCTACAAGCACTGGTTCATTTCAAGTTAAGTGTGGTAAGTATCCTTGGATTGAGAAAGCAGCAGATAAAGAAGCACTTGATAGTTGCTTTATTGAGGCAGAGAATGGTAATATTGTTATCAAGGCAAGTAATGGTAAGATCAGACTTGAAGCAACTGACATTGAGTTAGTTGCTAAAGGTGAAACAACTGATCGAGGTAATATTAAAATGACTGCCAGTGAAAACATTATAATGGAGTCAAAAAAGACTCTTATAAATGCCAAAAACTTTTACAAAATGAGTACACCACAAACTATGGAAATTATTGCTAACGGAGTTCTGAAATTGTATGGAAAAACAATTAGAGGTGTTACTGATGCCGTGGATGTTAAAGATTCTAAGGTAGGTGGTAGGAATTTCCAACAAAGAGTTAAGGAGGGTGCATAACAATGTCTTATAACGTAGATGATTTAAATGTAGGTGGACAATTAAAGGTTGGTACTGGTATTAACGGTGCTATCCAAGAAGGAGCAGAAAAAATCAATGGATCTGCTTTGGTAGAGGGTCCGATGGTAGTTGGATCACCTGATGATTTTGATGAGATAGAGGCAACCTTAATGGTTGGTCAGATATCTAATGAAGATCCTAATATGCCAGAGGATACTAGTCCTTATAAGACAGTTAATGGTATTTCAGGTGCTCAACCACAAGCAATATTTTCTAAGGGAAATATGTATGTTCAGGGAGATATATTTGTTACTGGATCTGTTGATTGCTTTTCAACTGGTAGATTAGAAGCAAGACATAAGGTGGCAGATAGATCACCTAAACTATTTGATATGCCACATCCTTCTACAGAGGGATATAGACTTGCTCATGCATGTATAGAAGGACCAGAGGTTGGTGTTTATTATAGAGGAAGACTCCGTAATAAGACTGAGATTGATTTGCCTTCTTATTGGAAAGATTTAGTTCATGCTGAGAGTATTTCTGTACAGTTGCAACCAATTGGAGCTCCGCAGGATATTATTATAAAGAGATGGGATGAGAGTAAGATATATTTACAGGCAAGAGGACCAATTCCAATCGATTGTTTCTATCATGTGTATGCAGAAAGAAAGGATGTAAATGCATTGGTGGTTGAGTACCAAGGAGAAACCCATGAGGACAGACCTGACAGAGAAGGTAACGATCCTAAGTATGCTGGAGTGATCAATACGAGGACTAAGTAAGGAGGGGGTTGACAAGGGTTGACAGAGGTGGTATATTATATTTGTTGAGTTGACGAACCCAACACGGGAGTGACTGAATGAACTTGCTGGCATAAGGCTAGTTAAGGTGATGAGACACAGGTGGTGCTGCACGTTGAAAACGTGAATCGACTTACCAGTCGGGTCTCAGACAGTAAGGTAAAAATCTACTCATGTAGCAATGCCCCTTACTTGTTGGTACACATAAATCCAACCTCCCACCCCAATATTTTAGAGGAACATGGAAGAAGAATATTTAACTAAGTGTGTTGTTGATACACTTCAAAGAAAGTTTTACCTTTATTCTAATGAAGGTGATAAAAAAGTCGTGGTCTGTGAGTCTGTAGATGAGTTTATGAATGTACTAGAGTTAGTACGTGCTACATGTCCAGAGGAACGGTTAGTTTATACGGAACCTCTCTCAGGGAAAATCGACTTTTAATTCCAAAAAAGGCGGGAAAAAATCTCCGTAAAAAAATCCTCGTGATAGGTTTGGCATGAAATACAAGATCGACTCTACATACTGTTGGTACAGCGATTGGTTGAATAAGAACAGTAGGGTTGTTTTGATGTATTTTATCAATGGCATTCCATTCACATATGATGAATTAGATGATATTGGTATATTAGAAGAAGATGCTAGAATAATTGCTGATTACGAAACTAAATACAATACGGAAGAATTATATAACTACTCTTGTTACCTAATGCAAGAGGAATTCCATCCATTATTGTTTGAGATGGAACTTGAGAATCCAGAGATATTGTTTAATGATAAATAATCCATAACGGCTATACGTGTTAATAAAATGGGTCTTTCCAGATTAGATAATTTTCTGAAATCGGCAAGGGGAACGATTCTCTATGTTAATCCAAACGATTTAGATGCAACAGATAGTGTTGAGAATAAGGGTAATTCGTTAACTCGACCTTTTAAGACTATTCAACGTGCTTTGATAGAGGCATCTAGATTTTCTTATCAGAAAGGATTGGATAATGATAGATTTGGTAAAACGACGATTTTATTATATCCAGGCGATCATGCTATAGATAATAGACCTGGTTTTATTCCAGATTCAAGACTTGGTAGTAATAAATTTAGACTTAGGAATGGTGCGACTTCTGATAATTTACCTCCATTTGACCTAACATCCAATTTTGACTTAACTTCTCCAGATAACGAACTTTACAAATTAAACAGTGTATATGGTGGAGTTATAGTTCCTCGTGGTACTTCTCTTGTTGGTTTAGACCTTAGAAAGACGAAAATAAGACCAAAATACGTTCCAAACCCATATGATGCAAATATAGACAGAACAGCAATATTCAGAGTTACAGGAGAATGCTATTTTTGGCAATTTTCCATATTTGATGCAGATCCTAACGGTAAGGCATATAGGGATTATACAACTGCTAGCTTTGTACCTAATTTTTCACACCATAAGTTAACAGTATTTGAATATGCTGATGGTGTTAACAAGGTTAATATCAATGATACCTTTATACAAGGTGTAGATGGTCAATATGATCGTACTGACCTTGATATGTACTATGAGAAGGTTGGTCTAGTTTACGGTCAATCATCAGGTAGACCAATTGAACCAGATTACCCTGCTGCAGGATTGGATATACAACCAAAAGTTGATGAATATCGTATTGTTGGTTCTACAGGTAGAACTGTTGGAATCACCACAATTATTGCTGGTGATGGAATAAACCCAGATACTAATATTACTGTTACTACTTCTACAGCAGTTCCTGGACTTGATGTAGATACTCCTTTCCGTATTGCTAATATTGGTGTATCCGAGTTTAATGGTCAATTTGTCGTATCTGAGAAAATTAGTGATACTCAAATTAAGTATCAAGTACAAAATGCACCTGCATCTGCAAAACCTAGTGTAGCAGGAGCAACTTTATCACTTACATCTGATACTGTAACATCATCTTCTCCTTATATCTTTAACGTATCATTACGTTCTGTATATGGTGCTTGTGGATTGCTTTCTGATGGATCAAAGGCAACTGGATTTAAGTCTATGGTTGTTGCTCAATACACTGGTATTGGATTGCAGAAGGATGATAATGCGTTTACTGTTTACAGTTCTACTGATGGTAAGTACAGTTATCAATCATCTGCTTCAGAACCATTAAGTACTAATTCAAGAGCAATTTATAAACCAGAGTATGCAAACTTCCATATAAAGGTAATAAATGATGCCTTTATTCAGGCAGTTTCTGTGTTTGCTATCGGTTATGCAGAACATTTCGTAACTGAGAGTGGTGGTGATATTTCACTTACAAACTCTAACTCTAACTTTGGTGCAAAATCTCTATCTTCTGATGGATTTAAAAAAGACGCATTTGCACAGGATGACCAAGGATATATTACCCACATTATTCCTCCAAAAGAACTACCTCTTACAGAAACATCTGTCGAATTTGAGTTAGTTGATGTTGGAGTAACTACTTCTGTTGGTATTGCAACTAATCTTTATCTTTATGGTCAGAAGAACCAAGATATTTTACCAGAAAATGTTAGAGAAGGATATAGAATTGGTGCAAGATCTGATGACAAGTTAAGAGTTCTTATTTCAGAATCTGGTGTTGTTAATGAGTATAGTGCTCGTATTGTTATGGAAGGATCAGAGTCAACCTCTGAAAAGTCCTTTGGTGTTGAAAGAATATTAACTGGTAATAATATTGCAAATAATGTAATTAGATTTACTTCTAATCATACATTTAAGAATGGTGAATCTGTTCGTGTAATTAGTGAAAATGGACATTTACCTGATGGTATTACCCCAAATACAATTTACTATGCAATAACCAAAGAAAATGCAAGTAGTGGTATTACAGCAGACACTGATATTAAACTTGCAAAGACTCTTAGTGATGCGTTGACTGATACTACTGGTAATGAAATTGCTATCAACCAGAAAGGTGGAATTCTAACTGTATCAAGTAGAGTATCTGATAAGAACTCTGGTGATATTGGACACCCAATTCAGTTTGATAGTGGAAATTCTCAATGGTACGTTAATGTAGGTTCTGCTAATACATCTTTCTATACCAAAGTAAATGAGTTAGGTACTGCTAATTTGGGTGATGCAACACCAAGAACCTTTGTAACAAGAAAGAATGATAATAGAAACTCTGTTGATACTCTTTACAGAGCAAGATATGTAATTCCAAAGGATGGTGCAACTGCAAGACCTCCAAGTGATGGTTATATTCTTCAGGAATCAAACCATACAACTGCAGCAACTGATGCAGAAATTCAAACCTACTATGGAAGTGGATCACTATCTTCAGTTAATCAGCAAAGAAACTTTAGATTTATTGCAGGTGCTGAATGGAATGGTTCTGATACAGTAACTGTATCTACAGAATTACCTCATAACTTAACAGTTGGATCTGATGTTCAGTTAGAAAATATTAGGAGTACTGAAAATGCAACTGCTGTTGCAGATTCTGGATATAACAGGAATTATACTGTTATTGGTATTAGTAGTTCAAAGGCATTTAATGTTGGATTAACAACTAATCCAGGTACATTTACTAATGATACTTCTTCTAGAACTACTACATTACCTTACTTTAAGAGAAAGAGGTATGAAAATAACTACTATGTCTTTAGAAATCAAGAAGTACAAGAATATATCTCTGGAGAGCAGGATGGTGTTTACTATCTAACTCTACTTAACTCTTCTAATGCTCCAACGGTAGCACCTTTTACTAATGAGGACTTCTCTCAACCAGTAAAAGAATTATTCCCTCAAACAAATAGAGACAATCCTCATTCAGATCCCCCAGAAGCTAAATCTTTTGCTTCTCCAAGTTTGATTGGTGATGTTGTTGTTAATGATGTTAGAAGTAGTATTACTAAGGAAACTGTTAATAAGTATAATCGTGATGTTGATTTTGGTGTAGGAATTTCTAATATCAAATCTACAACTGGATTTGCTCATGAAATTACTACCGATGTAGATCATGGATTGAATAGAATTACTAAACTTAGTATTGGTGTTGGTAATAGTGGTGCTGGATATGGTGATGGAACTGGTGGAGACTATTATAATGTTAAATTAGTATCTATCGGTGCATCTGTAACTGGTAAGAGTGCAACTGCTAAAGTTACTGTTGATCCTACTGGTGGTGTAACTGCTGTTAAGATCATGGACGGTGGTAGTGCATATGGTATAGGTAACACTCTTGCGGTTGTTGGTATTGCAACAACAACAGGTCACGTTGCTGCTGTTGTTGAAGTTGAGAACATTTATAATAACATTGGTGATGTTATTAGAATTAGTGGAATTACATCTACTGCAAATTCAGGATACAATCAACTTTATAGAGTTGATTCAGTTGGATTTGGATCTGCTACTTCGGTCAATGTATCATCTTCCTCGTCTATTTCTAACTTCTCTACAACTGGTATTATTCCAGATATTGCTGAGAAAGCATATCTTTACTTAACTGGTGGAGAGATTAGAGTTAGTACCTTAACTTATGATAATGGTTCTGGTATTGCAACAGTAGTTACTGCAAATAATCATGGATTAAGAGTTGATACAAGAGTTAGACTTGCTGGTGCTGATAATGACTTCTACAATAATAGTTTTGTAGTTACTGAAAACATCAGTCTCAACTCCTTTGCTATCAATATTGGATCAGGGGAGGCATCACCTGCAACAACTGGAAGTATTGCAGTATATCATGAAGGATATGCAGCAAATGATGGTGCTATTTCTCTAGACAATGAAAACTTATTTGGTAGAATGGTTCCAACTTATGCTGGAATTACAACTGTAATCTCAAATAACGTTTCTAATACTACTACAGACCAACTTTATATTGAGAATATCAAGAAGTATGATATTCAGATTGGTGATTACTTGGTAGTTGATGATGAGATCTTTAGGGTTAAGACTACAACCAATGCAGGGTCTACGAATCAGGTATCAAACCCATTAACAGTATTCCGTGGTGCTCTTGGATCTAAGAGATCAACTCACACTATCAACTCTGTTGTTAGAAGAATAGATGTTAACCCTGTAGAACTTAGAAGACACTCTATCATCCGTGCATCTGGTCACACATTTGAGTATGTTGGATATGGTCCAGGTAACTACTCAACTGCATTCCCAGATAAGCAAGATAGACAGATTAGTTTCCAAGAGGAACTATTAGCACAATCAACTAAGAAAGCTGGTGGTGTTAACTTCTACACTGGTATGAATGACAAAGGTATTTCATACACAGGTAATAAGAAATTAAGTACATTAACAGGTCAGGAAGAAATCTTTGACACCCCAATTCAAACTGTTACAGGTGAAGATATTGGTGCTCTTCCTACTATTAACGTAACAAATGCTACCGAAGGTTCATTTAGTCGTTCTATTAGAGTAGAGGGTGGTCCTGATAATAAGGCATCATCTGAATTTAATGGTCCTGTTATTCTTAACAACAAACTAACATCTGTATCTGATAAGGGTATTGAGGCACAGTCATACTACATTCAGGGTGATCAGATTGTTTCTAGAAAGCATACTATATCGAACGTAGCACCTACACTATCTGGTAACCCAGGTGACATTGTTTGGAACTCTGACCCAACTGATGGTGGATATGTTGGTTGGATAATGAGTGCTGATAATGATTGGAGAAGATTTGGTAATGTAAGTAACTCTAAGTATTCTAATATTGGAGTTTATGATCAGGTTGCTATTGGTACAATCACACCTAATCTTAACAGATTCCAAGTTGGATCAGGAACTACATTAGTTTCTATTGATGACTATGGTGTAGGTATTGGAACAACTGCAAATGGATATGGTCTTCATATCATTTCTGGTGCTAGATTTAGTGGTAACATTACAGATATTGATGGTGCAGCAGGTGCTCCAGGTGAAGTTATTGAATCAACTGGTACTGGTATTAGATGGTCTAATATTGGTCAGATTAACGGTTGGTCAAGAACTGCTGATAACGATGGAACATACAATACTAACCAAGACTTCATAGGTATTGGTATTACCACACCTAAGACTAATTTGGAAGTTGGTACTGTCGGAATGGCAGCGACTGCTCTGAAGGTTAATGGAAGTTCTGAGTTTGTTGGATTAGTAACTGCTACGAACGTTTATGTAAGTGGTATGTTGACTGCATCTGCGATTGACTTGCAGACAGGAACACAAGGTCAACTTAGTGTTGGTGTTATTACTGCTACTGGATTCAACGTTGGTGAGTTTGTTGTTACAGGAGATAAGGTCGGTATCGGCACAACTCAACCGAAGAGTGCTCTCGACATTCAGGGACATGCAACATTCAAGACATACTCTGAAAATGTAGGATACTTACCTATCAATGCTAGTATTGTTACTGTGGATCTTTCACATGCACAATCCTTTATATGCACAGCAACGAGTGATATAACCAAGTTTGATCTTACTAATTTGCCGCCTGGATCGACATCATTTACGATCAAGGTTCAACAAGACGGAACAGGTAATCGAACTGTTGGTATAGATAACTTTAGTATTAACGGTAGTGCATTGATTCCAGTAAGGTGGCCAGGTGGAATTGCTCCTGTGGTTACTGTAACAGCAAGTAGATCTGATATCTACTCATTCAAGATATGGGATGGTAACAATGCAGTTAGTGAAGGACTATACGGAGTAATCGGAGGTCAGAACTTCGCATGACACAATTAGATTTTTATAGGGACATAGATACGTCCCTAGAAATTAACGGACCAACTTTATCATTTACTTTACAACCTACAGGTGCTTTTGGAAATTATAATGGTAGTGTCGATCTAATTGGTATTGCTACTGCAAGATTTGAATCTGGTATTGGTGCTACCACTGGTAATATCAATTATAGGTGGTATAAAGAAGGAACGGGATTTATTAGTGATAGTGCAAAATATGTAGGAACTGGTACAACCACATTAACCATATCAGGTATAGCAACTGCGGATCATAATTCGCAGTATTTTCTTGTTATCGATTATGTTCCTGACCCATATCCTGCAAATACTCCTAACGCATGGAATGAACCATTTACGTCAGGAATAGCAACAGTTGGTATGTATGGGTTTATTCAGGTAAACTCTCAACCTACTGCATCAACAATTATTCCAAATGTTAATACTACATTTGAAGTTGATGCTAGTTTAAATGATTCTTCCACTTCTGGTATGGGATATCAGTGGCAAATGGCTGGAACTGATATTTCTGATGGATCATTCACTACTCAGAATATATCAGTAACACCAGGAACTCCTACTCAAGAAGAAGTAATTAACTATCAGTTTAGTGCGTCATCTACTAATACTGAGGCACAAAATACATTTACAGTACCTGCAGGAGCAGAGAATGTAAGAGTTAATATTGCTGCAGGACCAGGAGGAAATGGTGCAGCAGAAGGAGGAAATGCTGGTGGTGTTGGTGGTGCAGGAATGACTGCATGGTTTGACGTATTAGGTGATGTTCCTACTGGACAATCATTATATGCAACACCAGGAACATTTCAATGGACATGTCCTGCAGGTGTTGGAAAGATTTGTGTCGTATGTATTGGTGGAGGTGGTGGATATACTGATGGTTCAGCTTCTACATTTGATGTACCTGCTGATAATGTAGCAATGGTTGGTGGTTATGGTAGAGGTTCTAATAATCAGACACCTCAGGCTAGTATGTCCACTGGTGGAGATGCAAATTATGCTGGTGGTCTTGGACATTCATCTTCTTATGGAGCAGGTGGTGGAGGTGCTGCAGGATATAATGGTAATGGTATGTCTGGAGGTGGTGGAGCAACTATGTTTGCTCAAAGTGGATATGTAACTGGTAGTGGATCTGGTGCAAGTGGTGGATCATATCAAGGACATAATAATGGTGATGCTGCTGGTTTGCCAGGAGGTGGTGGAGGTGTAGGTGTTTATGGTAATAGTGGTGATGCTACTTTCTGGTCAAGGGGTGGTTCTGGTGGACAAAACTCAGTAAATGAAAATGGTGCTACATTTGGTGGAGGTGGTGGTAATAGTGGAGTATTTGGCGATCCAACTGGAGAAGGTGGTGGGTTATGTTGGAAAAATAATATTACAGTAGTACCTGGTCAAACTTATACTTTAGTTGTTGGTCAAGGTGGAAATGCAGGTGGTGGTAACTTTGGAGCTAATGTTGGTAGTGGTGGTGGAGGTGCAGTAAGAATTATTTGGGGTGCAAATAGAGCATTCCCTGCTTTAAATACTGCAGATTTGACAGGATCTTCTGGATCATCTCCAAATGCAAGAACCTTTGAATTTATTGTAGGTAAAGCAGCAGCAGATGGAACAAGTGGAACTGCATCTGGTGGTGGTACACAAGGTAGTTCTAATACTGGTGCTCTTAATGGTGGATATGGTGGTAATGCTGGTGGTCTAGGTGTATCTGGAGGAGGCGGCGGCGGTGGCGGTTGTAGTCAACTTCTTATTGATAATGTAGTTGCTGCGACTGCTGGTGGTGGTGGCGGTGCTGGTGGTGGATCGAATGGCATCAATGGTACAGATGGTGGAGATGCTGGTCCTGATTCCACTGCTCCTTGGACAACACATACTTCTCAGATACAAGGTTATTCTGGTACAAATGCTGCTCATGATGATAATGTGACAACAACAGGTGGTAGTCCTGGAACTCCTGATCAAGTTGTTACAACAACGAGTTGGGTAAATGTATACTCTGGATTTAGTTTTCCTTCTGGAAATTATGTTAGATTCTATAGAGGTGTATTTACATACGTTTATCAATTCTCTAGTGTAGCAAGTATTTCTATATGGTCAGGTCAATCTGAACCTGTACAATCTGGAAGTTTTAGATACTCTGGTGGATCTTTGCAAGTTGATGGTGGTAATACATGGGTTAACCCATCTTATTATGGAATAAGTGTAGAAGAACAAGTAACAACAACCACTGTTATTCCTGGTACTCCTGCAACTCCTGGAACTACTACTGGTCGTGATGGTGGTGGAGCAGGTGGTGGAGGTGCTGGTGGATATTCAAGTGCTTCTGCAGGAACTCCTGGTAATGATGGTTCTTCTGCTGCAACAGGTGGTTCTGCAGGTGTAAGTCAATATAGAAGTGATTTATTAACAAAATCTGGTGGTTCATATAATCCAAAGTATGCTACAGGAACAGCTTCTGATGGATGGGGAGTCGTTCATTATTCTGTAAGGAACGTTATTCCAGGCACTCCACCTACTACTAATGTTACCACAGTTAATCATACTGCTTCTGGTACTGCAACTGATACTTTAACAATCCAGTCTGATGCTGTTGGAATCAATACTGTAAGATGTGTTGTGTCAAATGCAGGTGCAACTAATACACCAGTTACATCTGATGAAGTAAATTATAATGTTGTATCAACGGTTAGTCAGGCAACTATTAACATAGAAACAATTGGTATAGGTACTGCTGCTGTTATTTCTACTCATAACTTAGCAAGTAGTGCTCTTGAGATAAATGTTTCTGGACAGGGTGGTGGTCAGCAGAATATGTATCAAATCATATATTCTCCTGATAGAGATATTGATATTGAGATGGATATGTATGGTGGTGCTGGATTTAGTACACCAAGTTACGCTGGTGGTCAGGGTGGTTATGCTCGTATCAGATTTACCTTAAAACAAAATGAAGAGTATACATTATCTGGATTGATTGGTACTGTTAATGCTCCTTACCTATATCATAAGTCATCTCTAATCGCATGTTGTGGTGGAGGTGGTAATGCTGGTAATTCTGGAGATGGTGGAGATGGTGGTGGAGTAGGTGTTGCTGGTGCTTCTGGTACTGGTAGTGGTGCAGGTAGTGGTGGTCAAGCAATTACTGCTGGTGCATTATCTTCTACTGGTACATTTGGATCTCTATATCAAGGATTGACTGCGGTTGCTCCTGATACCAATGCTACAGGACAACAGGCAGGTAAAACAACTCCTTGTTCAAAGGGTGTTTACTGGGCACAGCAAGCATATACTCCTTGCCAAGATATGGGATTGACTAGATTTAGACAATCTGATGGAACTGAAGTTACTACAACTACTAATACCATAGACAGAGGATATAAGGCAGGGTATGACGTAACTCAAACTGCTGGACAAGCTGCTGGAACTGGTGGTAATGGAGGAAATGGTGCAACTGGTGGTGACGGAGGAACCAATGGAGGAGGTGGTGGAGGTAGTGGATACACTGATGGATCTGTTAATATTGTTGCTGCTTCGCAGGGTGGAAGTGTATCTCAAGCTAAAGTTGTACTTAGAGTAGTGATTTAGCTAAATAACTATTACGTAACTAACGGGGGAGAGTGAACCCTAAATGGCTGTAAGTAAGAATTTTGTAGTCAAAAATGGTCTGGAGGTAAATACCGACCTAATATTTACTGATGTTGAAAAACAATTAGTAGGTATCGGTACTACTGTCGTAGGACATACTCTTCATGTAATCGGTGGAATTGGGGCTACCAATCTCTATGTTAGTGGAATAACAACTCTCGCTGCTACTGGTGGAATAACAACCACTGGTGGCGATTTGTATGTTGGGGGTGATTTATTTGTCAAGGATGATGTAGTTCTTGATGAAATCACTGCACGGGATGTCACTATAAGTGGTATCGCAACGATCAACAGACTTGATGTTGTTGATCATATTACCAATAACCTTGATATTCAGGGTGGTGTTAACATTACTGGTGTTTTAACAGCATCAGGATTTGAAGGGTCATCAATTGGATTTGGTACTCCTGCTGGTGCTGTTGGTTATGCTGCTACGTTCTTAGATTTCCGAGGACCAGGTGTTTCTACGGGATTCTTTGATGCTGGTAGTGGTATAGGTACTATCTTCTTTGAAGGTGGTGGCGGTGGTGGAAACATCAGTGTTAGTAGTCTTGCACCTGCTGGACCAAATATTGGAGACCTTTGGTTTAATATTGAAGAAGGTAGAACATTCCTCTTCTATGATGAACCTGCACTAGGTCTTGGTAATGCTAGAGTATGGATTGATGCATCTCCATTTAATGTCTCTGCTGGTTTAGGAACATTCCTTTCTAGATCTGGTGATAATATGGAGGGTCAACTTGGAATTCTTCCAGGTTCTCAAAATGTTCCAGGTTTATACTTTAAGGGAAATACTGGTAAAGGTATTTACTACTCAGCTGGTAAAATTGGGTTATCAGATGATGTTCATGTAGATGGTAAAGCATCTGCTTCTGATGGATTTAACATTGGAATTTCATCTGCTGGAACTTTAATTAACGGAAATACTGGTATAACAACTCTTAACTTTGTTGGAGTTGGTAATACATTTGCAGTAAATGGTACTACTGTTGATATTAGTATTGCTGGTGGTGGTGCTGGTATAGGTACTGCTATTGATATAAGTGCTGTTCCAGGAACTACTGGACAGGACGTAATTTATTATGTAAATGAAATTCTAGAAATTACAACTAACTCTACAATTACTGCACCCAACTCAACTGATGTTGCGTACACTAATTATGAAGAAGTTGTTGTAAATGATGGTATTGATTTAATTATTGATGATGGTGATCAGTTTGTAGTTGACGTACTTGGTCTTTCTACTTACACGACTAATGTAACAGGTGCTGCACCTGCTGCTACACCAGTCACTGGTCCAACAATGAATATTGCTGGTATCGCTACGATGCAGCATGTCACAGTTACTAAGAACACTGCAAATACTGCTGGAGTTATAACAGCAACGCAGGGATCATTACCTGTTAATTATTATGGTAA
>Ga0208666_1000117_pt1 | contig 35810 bp, 43 predicted proteins | sample 5B_taG_FD_184078 | JGI IMG/M metagenome (GOLD analysis project Ga0208666, IMG submission 184078) | Marine viral communities from the Subarctic Pacific Ocean - 5B_ETSP_OMZ_AT15132_CsCl metaG (SPAdes) (version 2) | ecosystem: Environmental > Aquatic > Marine > Oceanic | place: Pacific Ocean...
CATTGAAGCCCATAAAAGCGGCAACGACACCTGATGCGGCAATAACATACACACTTGCTATATCTGTAATAAGACTTGCAGCCTTGTCGAAACCAAGCACAGAAGCCAGTAAAATAATAAACGGATAGATCAACATTCCAGCTAATGCGAAACCAGTAAACCGTCTTTCTGCGTTTCTTTTCAGATCTCTATCGATCATTTCTAATCTACGATCTTCTAGAGCAAGCTTGTTCCATTCACTTGGCTCGATTACTCCGTTTCCGTTTGTGTCTGCTTTTTTGAATTCGTTCATTTATTCTCCTTGCAGTATGCAATGCTATGGAACGTTCACGAGTGATAACGATCACTTTGCCATCCTGGTCATACAAGATGAAACGACCTTTCCACTCACGTAAAATCAACGCTCTATTTTTATACACACCACTTTAGAATTTGCGTTTGTTACCAATACTTTGGCTTGCGCTTTTGAAGCTTTACATGCCTCTTCTGAGCTGTAACTGCCAACATGGAAATGATCGAACTGCCCAGACACCAGCTGGAGCCACAACAATACCCACATTACCAGCGACCCTGTTGCTTGCCCAAGAAATAAAAAAACAAAAAAAGCAAGCCGCCACTTATAACAAAAATTACAGCTCCGATTGCAAAATTAATGACAGCATCTACTTGAGCTTGCTTGCGGTATATCTCGTCTTTTCGTTGCTTACGCATTTGTGCCTCGATGGCGAGCACCTCATCCCATTTTTTCGGGCCGTAGTGCCAAGATATGTAATCTTTTAGCTCGCTCCTCATTCGAGCGAGTTCTTCTTTTTTTGACCATATAAGGATAGCTTGCTCTTCATCAGATCCCTTAAAAGTCTTTTGCCACATCGGTGGATTTTTTTGACGCTCCTCTAAGTGATTTAAATCTGCACATGCTTTTCCCCAGGTTGCCAAAGACTGACCCATGTCGCTTAGATCCTTGGCTGTATCTAGACCAGCACGCAAAGTTTTGTACGCGCCAGCAGCGAGCATTGTAATACTAACAGGATCCATGTGAGTGTGCCTTGGTGAACTAGCCTAAGAAGTTCATACGTAATAAGAGCAGTAAGCTTGCTCCAGTGATTGCGATTAGTATCATCTCTAAACGCTTAATCCTCTGCTGCAAGTCTTTTACTGTAAGCGTAATAGTAGTCTTAATTTCGACAACATCTTTCTCGACTTGATCGATACGCGAATGTGCTTGAGAAAGTGTACGTGTTCGTTTGTCCATGCTCTATCCTTACGGTGCTATAGGCCAGTCTTCGTCAGCGAGGTTCGGCCATTCATCTAGATCTGTAATGTTGCGGAGTTCGGATCTATAAACCGCCCACTGTGTTTTAACATCGTTAGCCAACGGACTGTCATTTACTTGCGTCCAATCAGTATCAGCTAGAAGCTTGTTACGTGTAACTCTGTGACCTTCGGCTACTCTTGCATCTAGCGTAGCTTGATACGCAGCCTCATGTTCTGCCTTTGTGGTTTTCTTACCATCTTCATCTGTGGTATCAGCAAACATATCCTTTGCTACATACTTCTCTACCCAGTTCCCGTTGCTGTCTTGCTCAACACCATCCCTCGCGCTGTACTGGTATGCGCCAAGTGTAGCGGCTGGGCTTGCGAGTACTGGGTCTATGTTCATACTGTCACAAACGTTAGCGCCCCAGACACGAGGCAATGCCATTTGCGGAAATGCTGCTCTCCATTGCCCTTGCGATTTAACTTCGCCTGTTGTTCTTTCACGATATTCTGACATCAGTTGATACTCCTTTCGTCAGTTGATTTATGCGATTGCGTAGAAGAGGTATGTACCATTTAATTGATTTACAAATGAGTCAGAAGTTGCTAACTGAAAACCTGAATTGTGTGGGTTGATAACTTGTCCTGTTGTTTCTGAGGCAGTTGTACTTAACTCAAGAGTTTTGTCATCACCTGCCGTTATTCCTCTTACTGTATCGTAAACACTCCAATCTGATGTTTGGTCTATACGTTTAATTAAAACAAACCTAGCACCACTACTAAATCCACAGTCTACAATTGGGCCTGTTGCACTGCCGTTTCCAGTATATGTTCCTATTTTAGATACACCTGCTGCAGTAGCGAAAAGGATAGCTATAAAAGTTTCTCCACTACCATTTACATCATTGTCATCGCCAAGTGTAAAAACAGATGAAGTTGGAGAAGTGTCATTCCAATAAGCAAGAAAGTCTCCTGTCTTCCTATCATCGTTTAATACTAATCTGTCTGTATTATCCCCATAGTACACACCCCAATTAACTGCACCACTTGTTCGTTTTATCCACATCATTTCAGGTGGAACGCCAAGATTATGAGCTACAGTTCTTACGCTTCCTGTCCCTGCATAAATAACTACGTCACAAAACGATGGAGCACGTTTCCAGTTCCAATTTATAAAAGTACTATCAATTCCTGTCCATGTATACCAACCATTTTGAAAATCCCAATCAACATAAGAATTAGAAGATGCGCCAACATCTGAATATAGTCGTATTCGGTTTTCTCCTAAAAGCCTAGCACTTGTAACATCTTGGGCAGTACCAGTTATTTTTTTAGATATTCCAAAATCAACTACATGACTTGTTTTAATAGAAGGTGTGCCAGACCCATCGCCAAGCACAGGTGTAAAAACCTTAGTCGCATCATCTGGTACAGCTAGTGGGCCACGTCTGATTGCCATGTAGATGAAAGTCTCACCAGAACCATAGTTGATCTCAAAGCCTGTTGGCGTAATCTTTGTGGTAGTACCAGTTGTCGCCTCTGCTGAATTTAAATTCGCTTGTAAAAAATGTAAACCAGAGAAGTCTGCTAATAGTCCACGCATAGTGTCAAACAAGTACCAATTATCTGAATTAGTGGCTGATTTTATAAGTAAAAACTGCGGCTCAAATCCTAGATTAATAGTTGCCGGTGCTGCCCCAGTAAACGAACCACACTTGATAATATCTTGGTCACCATCAGGGCCGAACCCACCGTCAGAATTGTTGTGTGCAAATAGGTAGGCTACGAAGGTTGCTCCATTAATATTAGTGTAAGTACCATATCCATCTATGTATTCGGGTCTAAAGTCAGTTGCAGTAAAACCACTCGACAAACCACTACTCTTTGTACCTATAATGCCAGTGCTGTTAAAACCAAAAGTACTACTAGATTGCCTATAACCTCTATCTCCATCAGAGTACAAAGGACTCATAAGCCAAGGGCCAGCGGCATCTGTTCTTTTCATCACAATATGCCCAGGCACTGCGCCTAAATTATGATTTACTCGTTGTGAACCACTTCCGTTTGAAGTCCACGTCACAACATCAAAAAACTTAGGGGCTTTCCGAAATGTCCAAGAGACCATATCATAAGTGTTAAGATTATAATTATCTGCCGTACCAATTGTAAAACCATCAGAATTAAAAGCTGTTAAACCTTGTGCCTCTGTTCCCTCTGCTGCGTCAGCCTGACTTTCAAGTTTTTTTGTTACGCCTCTTTCAGTATCCACTAAACGATGAGCAAAACCTGCTTCTCTCATTTTAAACCAAACTAAACCACCCTCACTGCTGAGGTCAATTCCGTTAGTAATACTACGTGCAGTGCCATTGCCTTCCCATAAATTAGTGCTGAACACCTCGTCTACATCAAGACCAGCGCCTCCACCTTGACCAGCCGCTGCCTTTAATAATTTAGTTGAAATGTTCATTACTTAATATCCTGACCAGCCACCAACAGATTGTAGATTGTGCCACCGTCTGTGGTAAAAATCACAAACGTATCAATCGCATTTGCGGTAGCCGTGAGCGTAGGAGCAGCACCACCCACAAAGTCTACAGTACCGGGAAAAGTCACAGTGTAACCTGATCCAGACGCATCCTGTTTTATCTTCAGTACAAAGCTTGATACCTTTCCGCTAGCCGCTGGATTGCTAAACGTATAAGTTACATTCTCAGTTAGCGTGTGCTCAAACACATTGCCATCACGTAGGTTTAGCGTAGCCGCATTAGAGCTAGATGTAACAGAAGTACTTTCCTCGATTGTGCCATTGTCAAAACCAACCACGCCGTTGGCATCAGTTGTTACGAAAGCACTTGCGTTTGTAGTGCCAAGAGCATTGGGTAGCTTCACAGTATAGCTTGCTGATGCGCTATGCGGTGCAGACTGTATTGTAATGCCGTGGCTGTTGTTTTCACAATTAAGAACAATTGAGCCTTGGTTTGTATTACCCTTGACAACAACGCGACCAGTACCATTAGGCGCTAGCTCTAAATCTGCGTTAGAAGTTGTAATAATATCCTGACCGTTCATATCAAGGTTACCACCTAGTTGCGGTGAGGTATCGCTTGATACGTCAGCTATGCCTGGTGATATGCCAACCCAAGCAGATCCGTTGTAGTATTTTAACAAGTTGCTAGAGCTGTTATATGCTAGATCACCCTCGTCTAGTGAACTAGTCGGATCTGAGCTACCAACGCGATAGCGTTCTGCAAAACTATTTACACCAGATATATTGGTAGCGACTGTCGTAATATTGCTGTTAGCTCCGGCAACGGTTGTAACATTGGCAGATATACCAGCAACTGTTGATATGTTTGCAGATATACCAGCGACTGTGTTTACGTTGCTTATTGCACCAGCCACAGTGTTTACATTTGATATACCACCAGCAACAGCACCAATATCAGTACCATCTGCCGCAACAGTTGTTACATCACTTGCAATGCCAGCGACTGTTGTAACATTACTTGCTACACCAGCAACTGTATTTATGTTTGATGAATTAGCTGCAACTGCGTTAATGTTTGTTTGGTTTGATGCAGCAACAGTAATGGTTATAAACGCAGAACCATTAAAAACTTTCATCTCACCATCTGTCGTATTAAAGTATAGCGCTCCTGTTATTAGTGCATCACCGTCATTGTCAGTTGATGGGTCACTGGACTTAGCACCTAAGTACCTATCGTCAAGATTGTCAAAACTTGCAGCTGCATTTGTGGCTGACGTTGCAGCCTCACTAGCCTTTGTCGTTGCCGTCGTTGCGCTTGTTGCTGCCTCGCTTGCCTTTGTCGTTGCGGTAGTTGCAGACGCAGCCGCAGCAGTTGCGGATGTTGTTGCAGATGCAGCATCCACTAACAAATCCCATTTTGCACTGTCAGTGTTTGTTGTAAGAGGCTGTGAACCAGAGCTGGTATGCGCTGTGTTCGCTATAAAGATATTGTTTGTGCTTGTATCTTTTACAATGTCTCGCACCACGTAGCTCGTAGATGCACCCCAGTTCCCTTTAAATATACCAATCGCTTGCGTAATGCTGACGTTACCAGAACCATCAAAAGCAAAGATTTTGTTTGCTCGATCTGTTGCAGAGATCGTAAACTCAGAACCAGTTAGTGTGTTTGTACGTGATGCCTTAATCGCACGACTAAGTTCCTCTTCGTGCTTTTGTGTCATAAACACAACTTTGTCTAACGCCTCTTCTAGGCTTTCTGCCGGGAAGGGATCATTGGCAACGAGGTCTAGACCTTGTGTCAGTGGTTGCTCACGTATGATAACAACAGTTACTCCACTTGCCGGAGCAGTACCAAACACGACATTACCACCAGAGGCAGAGCCTACCCCCGACACTGTGTAGTGTGTCGTTATGGTTTGTGTTGTTTCAGTACCATCTGCTGCCCTGAGAATGACAGTAAGATCGTCTTGATCAAAAATCTTAAACGTGTATGCAAACGTTGTAAGTGAGCCATTACCAGAATAACTGACTTTGTTTGTGCTGCTAGATACTGTCATCTATTTTCTCGCTTTCGTCTTTCTTGATCTTTTAGTCGTTGCATTTGAACGTCCTCATAAGCTTGCTTTAAATTTGCAAATCTCAAGTTGCCCTCGCTGTCAGTTTCTTGAAAAAGATCTTGTATTGATGCGTCATAAAACATCGTTTGTAATTTTCTTATTTTGTCTATTTTTCCAGCGTTGCTTAATGATGCGTAGCCGCTAGAAAAATCTGTTAGGTTTGCCCCTTCAGCTGTTTTTACTTCGCCAGTTGTCAGCATTGTTAATGCTTCACGAAAGCTTAAGAACGAATTGCCTAGCATTGGAACTGGCATTCGTTTGTCGTTTTTTGCTATGCGTGTCCAATCAGATTGCGCTCCAAACGTCAGCGGTATGCCAGCTAAATCCTCTTTATTTGACAGAGGCCATTTACCTGTTTCACCATAAAGCAATACCAGCTCTTCTTCTGACGCAGACATTTCTTGTCCTGGCTCTATTCGTATACCAAGTATTCTATTTCTAATTGCAGCAATTGGATTGTTAGCAATAGACAAAGAAGCTGACTGTATAGGCTGACCTAGAGTGTCATAAAGAACTGCGTTGGTATCGTACTGGTTAGCAAACGCACTATCCATATCTGAGTATGAATAGATTGATGATAATAATTTATCTAACGTTGAATCTTTAACAGTGCCAATTTTATCTACATCTTTGGGGTCACCTTCTGGGGTAGTACCATAAATATAATTACCATCTTTATCTTTTCTGTAACGTTCTTCTTTTGTGTAATATTCAACATCTTGCCGTGGCTTTACTACATTTGGATCGCCACCAAACAAACCTAAATCATACAATCCACGCTGCAAACCACTGAGTGGATTTGGCACAAAACCTGGATAGGCTGCGCTTTGCGGATATGATCTTATTAAATTTTCTAAACCTTCGCCTCGCATTGTATCTGCAATGTCAGCAATACCTTTAAGCATTGGCAGCTCAGACATATAGTCAGCCGCTGCACCAGAAATAATAGCAGCATGGTTCATTAATATTTTTGCGTTGTTTTCGCCAGGTGGCAGTTCTGATGCTTTTTGTGCGTAGTCAGCTGACAAGCCAAGAATAGCGCCTATCGGCTCAAACCCACCGTATGGAATATAAATAAGTTCTCCGTTTGGCCTACCGTACTGATCATACAGCGGCATATCTTTTGGAAACCCTTCGCCTCTTATAACAAAACTGTATGGTTGCCAGCCTGGTGGCAATGCTTCTCTAGCTGCTTTGTTACGTGGCCTAGATCCTGTTATTCTTCCCTCAACTGCTTGCTGAGAAAAGTAATACATAACTGCTGAACTCATTGTTGCACGACCAGCCGCTAACTGTCTTTCTCTTGCAGACTTACCACCCCCAGCAAACTCTGGTGCTAGTGTTTTGTAAAAACCAAACGGTGAGTTTTCGAGCACACGAAACATTGAGTTAGTTGGCGCTGTTGCAAACGGCAAAACAAACCGACCAAGAAAATTATTTTGTATTGCACCAGTGAGCTTGCCTAGTTTGCCCAGGTCAGATTGCATTGTATCGTACAATGCTCTTTCTTCTATAACCTCATCGACTGCTTTTGGATCGAGCAACAACATGCCAGCTTCTGCAAGCGCTTCTTCATCTGTTTTGCCTTGCATGATAAGATCGCCATATCTGCGACTTACAGCTGTGTAGAGCTCGCCTCTTGATGACATAACCTTAAAAAATTCGTCAGCGCCTAATAGCAACCGAAACGGCAACCGCACACCTTTGCCAGCATACGATAATGATTTTGCAAAAAACGTTTCTTCTACCTGACCAACAGGATTATAAATTTCTAAATCATATCGGTTTTTACCACCGCTTGGCATTTCCGTTCTGAACGCTAATGCACCAGCGCTAAAAGCATCACCAAAACTGTCGTACCATCCTTTTATGCGTAATAATGCATCACGCATATACACTTGATCTGGATCAACCGTAATACCGCGAATAGCAGCTTGCTTTCTAAATGCAGCACCAAACGCACCAGCTAAGAGCTCAGACGGTATTTGATACAACATGTATGAGCCAGTACCTAAAATGTTTTTTAACTGCGTTGCTGGGTTTGACAGCAAGCCTGTCATGTATGCCTGGTGGATGACTTCTTTTGTTTTTGCGTAGTAAGCTTTTAACGAAAACCTATTGATACCACCTATCGGATCTTCGCTTTCAGCAAGCAAACCAAAACGCTCTACAAGCTCAAGCGCTGTTTCTTTACCGCCACTTTCTTGCAGTATGCGCTCTGCATTCGTTGCTAAGAATTTAGCACTGTCTTCACTGCCTACCTCTACATTAAATATGTTAAGTGTGCGAGCTGCTTCTGTTTGGTTGCCTTTTGTTTGTAGTTGAATACCAGCTTGTAATGTAAGCAATCTGCGAAACTCAAACAAATCTTGAGCTGACACCTCAACGTCATTCGCCATATCTGCTTTTATCTTTTTATAAATATCGAGCATTCGCTCAGTGTTAAGTACAAGCAGTTGTCTAGCGGCTAATGTTTTTGCTGCATTAAAAGAGCCATCACCAATTTTTCTAGATAACAATTCTTTGGTAAAACCAAGCTCGTCTTCTGCTAATATTTTTGCTGCGTCTGTTATTGTTTCGTTTTGCGTAATAACACCGCGTTTAACTAAATCTATTTCATCGGCAAAATCTTCTGATAAGACTTCTATTGCCTGGTGTACATCTTCGCCTGTTAGCATTCTAGCAGTGTTAAAATCACCACCGTTTTTTATGCCCTTAATATCTGCCTTCATTGCCTCTAGACGTTCTAAAACTGACTTCGTTCTATCGCCATCGAGCAAGTTGTCAGGCCGTACACCAGCATTCTTTTGCTGTTTTGTAATTACAGTCTTTGCTTTTGCTTTTACAGTTTCCGCTACTTTTTCTGCGTTAGCAGCTTCTTCTGTGGCGAACTGTTTTGCTTCTTCTAACAGCTTTTCATCTGGCACTGGAAATGCCGAATACCCACGCTTTTTAAATTCTGCTAATGACTCTGGATCCTCCAGCACCTGAGGAGCTACTTGCCTTTGCACTCTTTTGTAAGAATAGAGAGGGCTTGATGCTTCTGCTAACGGAACTGTCGCTGGTTCTGGTGGACGCCCTACTGGTACGTCCGTTATGTTTTTTTGTGCAGCATCTGGATTAACAGGCTGCTCTGGAATTTTTACTGGATTAGGTAGTTTATTAAAAAGTTTATTTAATTTGCCAATAGCAGCAACTTGTTGGTTTTGCGCTGGATCCGTAGCAAACTCTGTAGGCGAGCCAGCAGCATCAATTTCTGCACGTTGTGTTTGCTCTTCAGCTAAGTCTTGTGGATTTACTGCCATGATGCCTCACGCAAAAAAGGCCGCATAAGCGACCTATAAGTAGTTTGAAATTTAAAGTGTGTTTACTGTTCTTTTGTATCAGCCTGACGTTTCATCATACCGACAACATATTTTTGTTGTACGGTTTCACCAGACTTGTTTGCTGCAATCTGATCGCGCAGAAACTGCAACTCTGGTGCGCCTTTGCCATATTTTTCTTCAGCTCTAATCAGCCTTCGTTCCAAGGATTGCGTCATAGCCATCCCTTCCTATTACGTTAGTTTCATTATGCGTAACTATAGCAGTACTTATATCGGTGTTTTGACGCATTAAGTCAATAATAATGTCATCATAAATTTCTTCAATCTCATCTAACTTAGCTGCCTTTTCTGCTGCTGACATTGCATTCCAGGCATCTGCGCCCATGTCAAACTCTGGTATATATTGAAACCTAATACCAGTTAATCCGGCAATAGCTTCTTCGTTCATACCAGCTTGTCTGCTAGGCTGATCTGCTACTCTTGCATCTGTGATAAATGTAAATCCATCAACGTTGTATTTCGTCAGCTCGTCAGACAGATCTCTTGCATAGTCTGCATCTTGTCTATTTCTAAAATATATTTCTACACCAGGACGGCTATCAGCTGTACGTTCTGGCACAATCTTAGAAATAAATGCCGCATCTTGGTCAGCATCTTTTGCGACCTCAACCATACGCTTAGTAACACCGCTTGGGTCAAAGTTTTCGCGCACAACGAATTCAGCATTAAAAGCACGTTCATCTGACTGCATAAAACGTCCGTATGTATTATTTACCTGATACATCACAACGCTTTGATCTTGTTTAGCTGGCTCGCCTAAACGTGCTGCTACGTTAGCTTGCTCAACATTTGTCGGTCTTGCGCCAGGACGCTCAACACTAATGCCTAGAACATATCTTGCTACTGGTGCAGCTGCTGCGTTCACTTCTTCTTGCGCTGCAAGTTTTGCCGCTGTGTCAGCTTCTTGCGCTTGTTTAACTCTAGCAGCGTATTGCTCATCCGTTTCTTTTTTAAGTTTATTAGGTGGCTTGAATTTTTTATTTAGTATCTCGCGGTTATTTTTAATGGCACTTTGATCAGCTGCGCCAGCTAATGATGCTTCAAAATCTAAGGATCCACCTTCACCAGCTTTTGATGTCCAGCCTTTGTTTGTCCATATTTCTTTTTCTAAGAACCACAGAACAGCTTGCAAATCATCTGCACCCATTTCGCCAATATCAGGCGCTACGTTTTTAATAAAACCTTTTTTATTAATTTCATCTACCGCATCTTGGATTACACGTTGTCCAAAACCGAATTCAGCACCTACTTTAGGATCTGCTAGTGTACTTCCCACCATGTGTTTACCGCTTACGCCTTTTTCTACGGGTGGCGGCAATCGTTTTTGACCAGACATTCTGCGTAGAAAACGCGCTGCCCATACATCAACAGTTGCTGCATTTGTGTAACCTATAAGGTTACCAGTAAAGTTTGGCGTTTTTGGTGAGCCTTTGGCAGATCTAAATAAATCTAAAAGCGCTCGTGTAGAGGCTGGGCTGTTTGCATTAAACAGAGATCCACTTGCTTTGGTTATTAGCTTGAATGGACTGTTTGGATCGTTGTGCATTTGCCCTAACTTAATAGGGCTTGTATCACCTTTCGCTAACATCTCTTCATACATGCGTATTTCGTTATCAAACTCGCCACGAGAAAACCTACGCATAATCTCAACAGCGTTATCAAAGTTTTGCGTTACGCCTGTTTGCGCTGATGTTGTTCCTAGCAAATCAGCAAACAAATCTCCTAGACCACCAAACTCCTGGCGCATACGAGCACGCATGGCTCGATACCAGTTAGCTTGTTCTATTATTGCTTTTGCAGCTGGATCCCCTTGTGCCGCTCGATTAGCAAGGTTTTTAATCTCATTAACAGTTTTACGTTTAATTGTATTTTGCCATTTTATCGGATCGACATTTTCTGGCGGTATATGAAAGTTATACGGAACTTCTTTGTATGTAACTTCGACTTTGTCTTTTTTCTGCTTAACGTTGGCTACTTCCATGCCTTCTTGCAACCAGCCATCTTTTGCTGGGTAATTATTTTTTTGTGCTGCTACTTGCGATTGCACTGCTGTAGAAGTTTGCTCATCAGGAAAAGCTGTGTTGATAATGTTTTTTTCTGGCTCTCTTACAAGCTTGCCAATCATGCTAATCATTCGATTAGTAACAGGCGTTATAGGGTTGCTAAAAAGAGTGTTACCCTCTTCTGCTATTCTTAGATCGGCAGCTTCGCCAGCTTGCGTTAATGTAGACCGTAATATCGGTATGCTTTTCTTAATAGCTTTGCCGACAACCATACCAACGCCAGTAGCTTCTGCTATGCCAGCTAATACAAGTAATGCACCGAATGATCGATCTGCTACGCTACCACTGTTGACACCTTGTTTAAATAACCGCGCACCCTCTTGGATATCCATAACGCCAGCTGTTACAAAATCACCTACACCGATACCAAATGTTGTTTCGTCACCAAAAAACATGCCAGACAATGATCTAGATTCGTTTTTTATACGTGGCCTTTGTGCTTCTAACTGTCTTTGTATATTATCTTCTGTAAAGCCTTGCGCTCGTAAATCTTCAGCTAAGCTATCTTCAGCAAGCTCAATAAGGTACTGCGTAAGTTCTACTCTGCCAGTTTCTCTTATTGTCGGATCGTACTCACCGAGGACAGATCCACCATTTCGTAAAATATTTTCTATTTCTTGTTCTGATAACGGCTCCGTGCGAAAAACTTCGTTAGGCATGTTATCTTGCGCTTCATTGCCAAATACTGCTGCTGTAACTTCTGGAGAATATCCAGCTGCCAACAAATCTTGCGTTGTTGCTACACCTCTTGTATTTAAAAAATCAGCATACTCCATTGCGCTTTCTATAGATGCGCCTGGAGTATCCATAGGTTGATCTGTGTTTTCTTGCATGGTTGGCTGGGCTGGTGCATCGGTTTGTAGATTTGCAACCATATTAGCTGGAGCGTCTTTAAATGGTAACATTGGTTCTGCTACACGTTCTAGCGCATTGGCTGGTGCATCTTGAAATGGCAGAATTGGTTGGTTTTCTTGTACTCTTTCAAGTGCGTTTTGTGGCGCATCTTTAAATGGTATTACTGGCTCTTCACCGACCTTAATGTATCCACCGTTTTCCATTTGAGCCAACACATCATTTCTATTTGTGTTTGGGTTAAATCGTCTGGGAGAATGCGGAAAGCTTTGCATACCAAGGTTAGCTTGTTTGATTTCAAAGGCATCGATGTACTTGCCCATTTCATCATCGACGCTGTAATTATTGAGATCGCTCATTCAAAAAACCCTCTAACGACAAACGTGTTTAACCTGCCTTGCAAATAAATGTACCTTCCCTCTACTAATCTTTGGGTTTCTGCTGGTAGGCTTAAAAACTTTTCCTCTAAGTCTGCCATAGGATTTGCGCTTGTGCTTGAGATTGAGCCAGCAAAATTAACGTTAGCGTTTACTTCTTCTAAAAAGTTACCGAACAACGGAAGCAAAGCTCTTTTTACGTTTTGTTTTTCAACGTTCAGTAATTCATCTGCTTTCGCTATTATTGAGTTATAATCTGTAAGCTCGCTCCCTTCTTCAAAAACCAACCTTCGCAGTTGTGCAATCACAGAATTTGTACTTTGCATGGACACACGTTCTTCGCCTGTCATTTGATCTTTATCAACAAAATTCAGTTCAGCTTTAACAAACGCAATAACGTCATTTAATGCTGTTCTAGTTTCTGCTTCTTGATCTGTGTTAATCTGTTCAAAGTCACCAGCAAACTTAACGTAAGTATCTCGCGTTAAACGATATGAATTGTCTTCTAAATATTTTGTATCTGCGTCATCACCGATTACTAACATACTTAATTTATCAACAACGTTTGGATCATCTACTGATGAAAAGAAACTGTTTGTTTGTAAAATTTTTGTTTCTAAGTCTTGTTGTTCTGAAAGAGACAGCTGATTGTTTGCAGTCAAAAAATCTAACAGCATATCTTGAAATTGCTCGCCACCGATAGTGCCATCATTTTGACTTACATCTGCAAGTTTTGCTTTAAAAGTATCTGTAAATATAAGATCGTATTTTTTTTCGAGCTCTGCTACGTTTTGCCTTCTGCCATTTGTAAGATCTGCTGAGAAAGCTAGTAACTTTAGATTTGTAAACTGATCCTTAATTAAATCATCAGTTTCTTTTATTTGTTTTGCTAAATACGTTTCAAACTTATTTGCTTTGGTCAAAGTTGCTGCCAGTGCAGATCTGGCTTCGTTTCTATCTACGCTGCCTAATACAATCTTTGTCCAATCGCTGTTTGGCAGCTCAAGCTCTTTTATTCTTTGATCTCGTTTTGCAAGTTCAGCCTCATCCTCAACACCAGTATATTCATCTAAAATATCCAGGTAGACTTTAAGACCGTAAACATAATCTGGATTATTAGCAGCATAGCCATCAACAACGTTTTTCATTATGTCGTTTATTGTGTCTCTTCCAAGCGCCTCGATAAGCTGTGGAGCCATGTAACCTGATTTAACAGATTGGTTCAGCATTGCTCCTATCTCAGCAGACTCTTCGTTGAATAACGTAAAATCAACAAATGGATTAGAATACTTATCTATGTATTGCTGGTTTCGTGACTCTATAGATGCCTTTGCTCGTGCCTCTATCGCTGTGTCTAGTTTGTCTTTTAACTGAAACCGTAAAGATATTTCATTTTGCGTAAACTGCTGATCAAAGTATGCAAGCTCTGCATCTGTTTGCGTAACCTTGCCACGCATTTCTGCTTTTATTTTTGCAACGGCATCGAACCAGCGACCAGTTTTGTTATCCATATTGATAATATCAAACGGATTTTTATCGTTTTCTAGTTGATCAACAAGCGATAACAAACCTTCTTTTGCACCGAATATAGCCTCGTTACGCTTTGTTTCATTAATCATTTTCTGACGTTGAACAGCGTATTCATTAACTTGTTGCAGCGCAGCATTAAAAACGTTTGCCTTGCCCTCTATGGCATTAACAAGAGGTTGTGCTCGCATTCTCGCAGTCATAGGTCTGCCAGGTGCTTCCGTAGTCATTTGCACGTTAGATCTAAAGCGAGGTATTCTCATGTTATGCTATTCCAAATGCGTTGCGATTTTCGTATCCAAATCGAGCCGCTTGACCAAAGCTCTGTATCATACTTGCCGTACCAGCAGACTTAGCAGCAGCAGCCTGATAGCCACCTTCCATGCGCGATAACTTAGCGCGTAGTCGTGCATCTTCTTTGGCGTCTTCCATTTGCATAATGCGGTTCGAAACGTTGAAATCTTCTTTTGCCTGAACAACTTCAAACTCCCTGGCAAACTGTCTAGATACACTCATAGGAGTGCCTCTTGAAACATCGATGCCAGCGCCAGCGTATTGATTTACAACAGTGCCAAGAACCTCTGTGCTAAATCGATATCGAGCCTCTTGCTCATCTAACGCTCGCACACGCCTGGTTACTTCGATTTGTTTATCTATTAAACCAACGTTACGCTCTTCCATTTGAGCGTTAAATTCACCAACTGCCCTATGTGCAGCAGCTGCGTCATCACCAGCTTTTTTCTGTCTTACACCGCTGGATATGCCTAATGCTAATGTCGCTAATTCAAAAAACATATATTACCTATCATACATCGTGTGTGTTCATGCGCGGATAAAGCGCTAATACTGTCATTGGCAGTGGCTGGGTTTGCTGCACGTAAATGCGGTCACCTTCCTCAAAACCACCCGGAAATTCTATTTCTTTGTCTCCAGTAAAGAGCGGCACAGCGGTATCCATGTCCATGCTGCTATCGCGGAAAAATATTCTATCTGCATTGTCCGCGTCTGTGCCAACCTCTGCACCAACCGTTTCGTGAAAGCGCAGTGTTACATCATGGATCCGTTTTGGTTTGCCCTGACTTGTGCCATCGCTCGATCCTGATTCAATGCGTAGCGTTTGCATTTTGCTCGTATAACTTAGACCCACCGCACCGCTGGTAATTGCAAAGTCTAACGCAATCGCGCCTGACGATACTGTTTTGTCGGGATGTGTTGCACCATTTGCCAGCACTGATGTTGCTGCCCCTTCCAGATGAAATAATCCTGACAGGCTTGTTGTAGAACTGCCCGAATATGCCAGCCCACTATCTACAAAAAACGCAGCCGTTGTATCGCTGCCGAAATCAAATGTTTTCATCACTTCGACGTATTGTTTCGTCTGTCCGTTTATCGTTCGTTTGACGATCATATACAGCTCATCCTCACCACTATCAGTTGGCAGTGAGATAATGCTTTCTACTTGCGCCTGACCGCTACCAAACGCACCGCCAATGACATGCTTGTGCCAGGCTACAATCTCTTCCTCGCGTCTATACGTTAGACCCAGCAAAGTACCGTCATTGCGCCTTGCCCACACGATGCTCTCAGGCTCTTGCTGGAAGGCAAACTCTTTTATGCCACCTTCGGTCAAATGCTCGGCTAAGACCGTTATGTCAGGCGCTGTATAGCCGCCTACGTCTACTTCACCGACATATTTAAACTCACGCACCTTACGTGCTCCGCGCTGGGCAAAGAGCGTGACATCTGCCACCTGAACAACTTCTGCATTGACGCAACCGTAGTTGCTGTATTTACGAATAACAGTAGAAGTTGGCGTGACCGGGCTACCGTTTGTTGTCGTAAGCACGTATTCGCCACCAGACGTACCAATATTGAGAATCCTGGTAGCAGATAGATACCTAATTGCGTTTACCTTGTTCGATGCAATGGTGTAAATCAATGCATCGTTATCGCCAGTGCCTGTTGTAAAATTCGTATAGTCTGCGTTTTTGCTAAAGAACAACGTTTGCGGATTATTGTTTGTTGCTGCAAAGACAAGCCGTTGTTCAAAAAATGTTACAACGCTCGGATGATTATCTGTACCAACCAGGCTAGGCGTTGTGTTTTCCGTAAAGCTTGGAGTTGCAAACGTCCAGTTGTTGTGATCGGATCTTGTGAGCGTTCGTACTGCGTGTGAGGGATGCACGAGGTACATAACATCTGCTGATTGTGCAAACCTGACATCATTTATCTGCGCTGACGTATAGGGCGTTGCTTTTTCGTATATTTTATCAACGGTTACCCCAGACCCTGTGTAGGTTGTGAAATTTGTTGTGTTTATGGCAACACCAAATAAATCCGTTAGCGTAAATGTGTTGGTTGTTTTATTTGCAACGAGATAGTTTCTGGACGTTAGTTCGGTCATATTACCGCCACTGTTTGACAGAAAAACCTCATCGCCATTACTTAGACCATGCGAGTTAGCTGTTAAAACACCCGGACTTGCTTTTGATATTGCCGTGACCGATGCTGCACTGCCAGTAAGCACTTGCAGACCGTTGCGAAAAACGCGCATGTATTGATCGCCAAACTCCAGCGCATAAGTGTCTGACGTTTTGAACTCAAACGGTATTAGCCTTGTGACGTTTGAACTATTTTTAACTTCGCCTAAAAACTCTGTACCCGGCCGCCTGGTAACACCGCCATGCGGCTGCACAATCATATTTGTTAGATCTGCCAGACCTTCACGATATTTTTCAATCGTAACTCTTCCCTCCAGACGCGGAGATATTTCCCCGGCTGTAAAGGTAGACAGTGCTGGTGCAGATCGCGCCATTTATGTTCTCGCTTGTAAAAAGTCACTGGCCTCGATCTTCTGAGGCGCACCTTCGGTTGCATCTACAAATTTTGCAGAGCGTAATTTATCTGAGTATTCTGCTGCCATAATCTGTTTTACTGTATTGCTTCCAGTGATTGCATAGGCCAGCTCAAACGCCAGGGCTGCTGCAAGCGTTTCTACAAGCCCAGCGTCATATTCTTGCGGATCTGTCACACGGCCGATGTAGCGTATTTTTGCAATACCCTCATCTGTCACAAGCTTACGACCTTCAATTACAAAAACAGGGCCACCCGAGTTGCTCGTCATATTGTCATAGGGAAACGTCAGCGTACCGTTACTAAACTCCAACACGCGCAAGCAGAACGGATCTGTTGGCAGTGCAAATTGATTTGCATAGTCAAATGCCGGGCTATCGCTTTCTTTGGCAAGCTCAACCCTTTTGATCAGACAGTTCCACGGATGCTGTCGAAAGACCATGTCACGCACTGAATCATACCTTTGATTAACCAGTCGCGCTGGCTTGCTGTTTTCATCAAACGTAGAGATGTTGTTCGCACCCAGCGAGTTTAGCGCAAAGTTTGCAATGTCTACAGTAGAAGTCATGTGTTAATCCCATAAAAAAAGGGGGGCGCTTTCGCGCCCCTCTAATTAATCAACCACGTATTTTATGGTTAGCTCAATAGTACCAGTGCCAGCAGCACCGCCCATTGTCACTGTGATTGCAACACCATTACCGTTGGTATCTGTCTCTGTGCCTGAGCCTAGAGCCAGTGTTGCCAGGATGTCTACCTTTTGCGCTGACGTAGATGCAGCCGCTGCTTTATACGCTGCTGCTGACGCGCTAACCGCGCTACCAGCTGCATTTGTATGTGCAGCAAACCCTACAGACAAGGTTGTAGATGAACCCATTGCATCATGTGCAAGTGATCCCTCTAGCAATCTTGCGCCATCGGGCAAGATAAACATCTCGATAACATCACCAGATGCAAGTGAGGATGCCTCAAAAGTGCCGTGAGCCACACGGATACGACCGCCCAGCTCATTAGCTTTGTTCATCACGGCTGGTGTTGCTCGTGAATTAGTTCGTTGTGTCGAAAAAACTGTTGCCATTGATTAATCTCCTTATGACTCAGTGCAAGCAATTTCGACTACCTTCACCTCTTCCATGCGTGTAGCACCAAGAGTTTGACAGTAGTAAACTTGCGTTGCGTAGGATTTATCGGCACGTTCATCGATCTTAGCCATAGGCTCTTTGCCTACTGCCATTTTCACACCGTCTTGAGCAAAGCAGATAACCTGGCGGTTACTGTCGCTGTCCTGTGTCAAACGATTGGATGTGATAAAATTAAATCCCATAAAAGAATTTATTTCACCTTGTGCCAACGCTTTGACGGTGTTGAAGTCGGATGACTTGACCTCTGTTGTGTTCAACAAGTCAGAGACTTGTTTTGGTGAAACAACGATTGTGCGCGGTATTGATGGATCTACAGATGCAGCATCCAGCGTTTCTTTTGCGCTCAATAGTTTTGCCACAGTCAGACCAGCTGATCCATGCGCGATTTTCTGACCTGATGGTAGTGCCGTTGATGTACTACCGTCCTTGCCAGTTTGCGCTGTACCAAGTGCCGCTGCAATGATCTCATCGTCCATTGCCCGACCCATCGCAGCAGCTGCCGCTCTGCCATAGGTTGATGTCGGATCAATAAGCAAACGAACTTTATCTTGCTCATCGATCAGGTCAGCCCATTCATAGTCAGACATGGTTACCATGCGTCTGGTATGTGGTGTTTCAACCAGTGGTGTATCGGCATGGCGGCTGGTTTTCTTTACCGCTGCTGATGACCCTACCTGGTCAAAGAAAGCTTTCTCGCCATTCACGCTTTCCACATCTACTGCATCACGCAGCAGCGATCCCATTTGCTGACTAAGCATCTGGATATTCGCGGAAAACTGATTGACAAAAGCTGTAGTTATTTGAGTAGACATACGTCTCTCCTTTACAGTTTCAGTTTCAATTTAGGATTGCTGCGCTTGGTTATCTCTTGCGAGGCCACGCTTACTGCTTAAGGCAGTCACTCTGCATGTCACACATGCTTGGCGTGTGGGTCTTTCGATTATCCACGTATCACGATGCTGCTTGAAAAAGTTCTTGGACTTTCTGCACATAGGCATCATGTTCTGGGTGCGTGGCATCCGTGTACGGAGTGCCAGGACGCATTATTTCTTTAAGTTCCTGATTGGCTTGCTCTGGTGTCATAATAAGCTCTGACGTTTCCCCGACAAGGTTGTCTTCGCCCATTTGCTCACCGAGTGCTGCAAACATTTTTATGATCTCTGGATGATCGCCAAGTTGCCGACCATCTGCCATCGTTTCTGTAAAAAACTCGTTTTCTTCTATATTGCCGAGCAATGTATTTGCTGCTGACTGCGCCAGCTTAATACGTTGATCTGTCGCTTGCCCCCACTCTTCGCGTAGGCTTGCAACACCTTCATCGAAGGCTGCTTCGGCTCTGGCTTCTGCGTCTTGCTCCATCGCAGCATTTTCGTTCATAAAATACGCTGCAATCTTGTCAAATTGCTTTGGCGATAGACCAGCCTCAAACACAGCCTGTCTAAAACTGTTTGCCTGTTCATCGCTTAGAACATTTGCAAAATCTGCAACATAGGCAGCGGTGTCTTGCGGCCGTCCTGTTTCGGCATAAAAGTTTGTCCACTGCTCATCCGTCCAGCTTTCCTGTGGCTTGCCGATGTTTTCTGCGCCAATCATTGACCGCGCATGGACATATGATTTTGCCAACGACCCGGCGTCTGTAAAGTTTTTTAAACTGGGATTGCTTCGCAAATCTTCTGGTAGGCTATCTAAAAAATTAACTGGTGCTGCGCTTTCTGCGACAGCTTCCGTTGCGACTTCTTGAGATCCAGTGTCTTGGGTTGCCTCTTCGCTCATTCGGGTTCCTTCCCTTCGGTCAGCATACGGACAATCAGCAGCACTGCTGCGCGCTGACCTTCATTAAATGCACTATTGTATGGATTGTCCGAATACGTGGTTGTCTCAAAGCCGAACCGTGCCTTGAGGTCACTAAGTACGATCTCGCCATCGTCCGTATTAAATGTTTTACGATAGGCGAGCTTTAAATCTTCTACTTTCATTACTCTAGGTTTTCTACTGGTACACTACCAGCCGCCTTGATAAATGGCGCTATTTTGTTTGCAGCTTCAGCGCTTTGCATCTGCTCTTGCACTGCCTGTTGTTGTTGTGCTGCCTCTGCCTGTTGCTGTCGCAGTTCGGCAACTTCATCATTACCGCGTATAACTCTGGCTGGTAGCCCAGCGGTCTCTACGAGGTACTGCACCATCTTATCACCGTCCAAGTAGTCGGTAACTGGTGCTACCTGGCTGACTTGCAGCAATATCTCAAACCCACGGAGCATGGCTTGTAGATCTGTAAGTTTTTGCGCTTTCGCTAGGGGGCTAACGTATTCAATATCAATGTCCTGACCTTGTAGCTCCTCAGGTGCTGGTGGGAGGAGGCCAGACCTGAGAAGCAATGCAAAGGAACGCGATATAAGAGGCTGGAGCAATTCAGCTTGCATCCGTCCTAAAACAGGGCCAAGCAACCTCATTTTTTCTTCGTTTCTCTGCAACACTTCTGTCGCTGTCATATTCTGACCCTGACCCAAAAGCAGCTGGTCTACATAGAATGCTTGACGTATTGCACCACGCCTTTGCTCTTCCATGTTCAGCCCTAGTGGGTTGTTGGCTCCGATTTGCAGCGGCTCAAGTCTATCTCTCGTTCCTGATCTGAAAAAGTTTAGTGCGCCCGGTGAGGTGCGTACTGTACCTAAAAAACCATCGTCTGGAACCATCAATGGTGGATCGATTTGTTTTTGTGCAGCCTTTATTGTTGTCTCCGACATTTTGTTGAGCATCTTAACGTCAGGCAGTGCGGTCATTGCCGGACTACGCCCATAGGTACTAACGCTATCTTTTACAAAACGCGGTGACATAAACGGCATTTCGTCAAAGCCACTTTCACTAAGCAGCTCACGACTTTCTGCCATATAATATACAGACGCTACTGGTTTATTTTTTGCAAATGCACCAGTAGCTTCTGCACGGGGAAAAACAGCATGGATTAGCTCATGTTCTTTATACGGATCGTTATCAACATCTTTTTCTACAATCTTCGGCATTGTCGCGTCAGGAAACTGCATTTTAATAGATCGCGCGGTTAGTTTGAACTTTCGATAGATCGTATCAACACGGCCTTGCCCATCTTCTGATATATATATTTCTGCAATGTGCCGACACGCAAACCTTAGTCCGTCTGCGTCCATATCAACAAAAAAGCTGCCAGTGCCAAAAACCACCAGGTCATAATACAGCTCGTGTATTTCCTGTTGAAAATTACTTCTATTAAAGTGCTGATACATCTGATCGGTTGATATTTCCAACCATTCATTTGCTGCATCGTCTCGTTGCAATGCCGGGTTGCGATACCGCATGGAAAACCACGGAGTGCTAGGGCTTGTTAGCATACCATGCAAGCTCGATGCCAACAGCTCTACGGCATGTATTGCCGTACCATCGAATATAAGTTCTGTTCTTTTATCACCTTGCGTCCGTTTTTTGACAATGTCAGCTTTTCTGGGCAGCATAAAATCAGCTAGTTGCTGCCAGTGCTGTTCCCAGTTACTGCGCTGATTCTGTAGCGTTTTATAGCGCCTGTCTAATTGTGCAACGAGAGGTGTAACTTCAGCCATTAAGACATTCCATAACTATTCATTATTGTGCGTTTCGGACGAAGTTTCGGATCACGCACACCACTGAGCGCCCTTCCTTGCGTACGTCCGGCCATTTTCTGCTGCGCTCTTTCCAGCGGATCAACAGTCATCTGCCCCATCATTTGCGCTGGCTGTGCAGCAGTGCCACCCATAATACCAGCAACGTTGGTGAGCTTTTTTTTATTACTTAACAACATATCAAGCGCCTATCAGAGTTCTGCGTCTGCGAAACAAATCTGCCTCTTCATCCTCATCGGTCAACAAACCCTGAGGCGTTGTTTTAATATTAGACAATGTACCTTTGGTCATCATGCTGATCGCATCATCTTCTGCCTCACCAACAGATGTGGTCAACGCAGATGCCTGGTTTTGTTCCTGACCAGCCGCTGTCGCAACAGATGTTGCCGTATTATCAAAGTAGTTTGAAATATTATCTGTATTATCAAATGTTTGATTAGATATATTTTCTACATTCGTAAGCGCTGTATTTGTGGTTTCGTCTAACGTAGTAGGGTTTGTATTTGTTTCTGTATTTTGTGTTACGTTTGTAACTTCTTCCGTTGGCTTAGTTTCCGTTGTGTCATTATTTTTACTACGATCTCTGCGCTTATCACGCCTACGCTTCATATCAGCTAATGCTTGTTGTGATGCTGCTTTACGTCCAGGCAAACGAGAATAATAATCTGCGTCTTTTCGTTTTACGCCAGTGTCCATTAAAACGTCATCGACTATTTTTCTGCCACGACTTTTGTTTGTTCCTGGCGGTCTAGCACCTGGACTTTTGCGATTACGAAAACTCTCTCGCAATCGTTTAAAAAAATTACGCATACTTATCTCCTACGCTGCAAACGGATTATAACCGTTGTCAGCATCCCTTTGAGCTGGACGTAAATTGTCCGACACAGCCCTAATACCCACCGCCAAATACCGATAAGCATCCGCGCTATGCGAACTCCAATCATGTACAGGGGTGTTCCTAAAAGAACGTAAACGCTCATTATAAGCCCGGTGATACTGCCTAAGAGCCTCAAGACCAGGCTTGCACAACTCTGCATCAAACCAGCAACGAGGGAGTAACATTTTCGCAGCATGGATCCCATCCTCTAACGGCAATTTCGGAACAACCCTAAAATTAATCCCCAGGTCATAAGCAGCCTCTCGCCTACTCTTCCCAGTACTTAATTCTCTCACCTCGATGTCGTGCGGTGCATGATGCATCGAATATAAATATTCTTTTTGTTGCAGCACCTTTGCATAATGCGGCAAGCCCTCTCCTCTATTCTCATAATAATCGATTACATGCACAGCTCGCCCAACTTGCTGTACAAACCAGATCACCGTGCTATCGCCCACACCCAGATCCCAAAAAGTTTCTACCCTTACAGATGGATCATACGGAACTGAAGTTATGCGCCCCATCTCATGGAGCTCTTGTAACTCTTTTCCATAAACAGCACCGGGTACATTCGCTACCCAGCTACACTCATACTCCTGTGCATACTGGTCAGGGCTCATCATACTCGATGCAGCCTCTAACTCCTCATCATCCAGTATTCCTGTTTCACTTGCCTTGAATAAAGCCGTGTGCCAATCGCCTTGCCTCTCAGCAGCATCATACAATTCATAAAACGCATTGTGACCCCTTGGCGTACCAATAAACAACGCCCATCCCTTACGATCACTTAGCGCTGGCCTGATGATCTCCGGAAATAAACTCTCCGGCATATCAGCCATCTCATCCAAACAAGTACCGTCCTGGTATATCCCACGCAGACTATCAGGGTTCTCAGCACCCAACAGCTGTATCCTAGCGCCATTCGGTAAGTCACACCGCAATTCAGTCTCGTGAAACCTCACCATCGGTATCGCTCCAGCGAACTGCTTCAGATAATCCCAAGCAACCGCCTTCGCCTGACGATATGTCGGTGCAATGTAACTAAACCTTGGATTAGGCTTGTCACACAATATAGCAGCCCTTAACAAGTGATTGATCGCCATCACTGTCTTGCCAAACCTACGGTGGCATACAACTACACCCCAGCGTTTCTTAGCTAACGCCTGGTGCAATTGGTTTTGCAGAGGTCTTGGTGAATAAGGTATCTCGATGTGCATGTGTGTCAGTGTCTTGTGTAGGTGTATTACATGTATAGAAGTAGCGCCCACTTTTTCGGGGGGTGGGGGTCTGCCCCTAGCAAAATTATAGGGTCATCGGGTGTGCAACCCGACTACATTACTTGTAATTACAATAGGTTAGCTATGCCGCATCACAAATGCATCACAAACAACAGGCATATCAAAAACAAAATCAAATCTTGGAGGGTATGCTTGCCTTGTACGCGCGACCCCTGTCACAGCCTATGCACTACACACACAAATCAGCTAGCTTCCGCAGTGACATCACCACCTGACCACGTCAATGTTATCTGTCCAGTCTGTTGCTTATCCTCTGCCTTGTCACGTAACCCCAGTGGCTGCATCTGACGTATGTGCTTGTCCATATGATCAGCCTGTAGCCTACGCCTCTGTACCTCTGCCATAGCCAGCTTTGGATCATCAGGTAAGGCTGCTTCCACCAAGTCTAGTATTTGATCACGCATGACTTCGCATTGAAGAGATCGAGCATTACGATATTGTGTGTATGCATCCTCATCTTCCTGGACATAACGCAGTATTGTACGCCAAGAAGGTAAGTGATCGTTCTCGTTACAAATGCGAGTAAGGCTTACACCTTCCGCTATTGCTTCGCAGATGATGACCATTTGCTCTTTTGTTACATTACGTTTTGGCATTGTGTACCTAAAAAAAAAGACCTGACTAGACTGGTTTTACAGTTTGAGACAGCATAAGCGCCAGTTGATTATGAATCTAGCCAGGTAAGTTAGTTGTTGAGGTATGGAATATACAGGCATTCCAGTTGTCGTGCTGACAGCTCGAACCGTTTTCTCGCGACAAGATATGGAGGGAGCTGCCAGCGTTTGACATTGATCAAACAATATCTGTCCAATCATATCATATCACATACTATATTTCGTGCATCCATACAAGCAATAGTTTTTTTTAACTAAAATACTCTGCAAGGATTTCGTCATCAGTATACTTTAGCTTTGCCCATAGTCTAACTAGTGCATCCTGGTAGCGTCGTTTGATCTGTCTGCCATCACGCAAACCATGCATACGTGCAAGCTTCTGCCATTGCGCGCCTCGCTCACGAAAGGCAGCGCTATGGCTAACAGCCCACACCATCTTGCGATCATCTGCGTTCATGTGCTCGATACCAAGGATAAGAGCTCTGTCATATTGTGTTACTTGCTTGGGAGACGGTGCTGGATGTTTGGGCTTGAATTCAGAGTAACCATATGCACTCCACTGCTGTGCATACTCAGGCCATGACCCTAACTTTTGTTTTCGTATTGCTGGTGGGAGCGCACGCTCTGTTTCTGCTGCCTCAAAAAACATATCTGACAGCTGTGCTACGTCAGGGTTATCCACAAGGTTTGCTCCGAAAAAAATATGATTGCCTATATACACTTAGTGTAATCACTTAGTGATAACTCTTTGTGTGTTTGTCGCGTTTGCAAATGAGCTATATGGATGCTCATTTACAACGCTGTGTAAACTCTTAGTGTAATCACTTAGTGTATACTGTGTTGCGACTGCGTCGATTATAAGAACGTGATTCAAAACAGGTCAATCCCCTATTTTTCCACAAACGTCTAACTTGCTATTTGACGTACGTCTTCGTGTATTTACGTATAAGTTTTTTTTATTCTGCTTCGCCCGGTTGCTCTTAATCTGCTGCAATGTGGCTAGTGTGTGATCAAAATCATCATCGTCCATCCGCATCATAAACGTAATAATTTTTGATACGTTTCGTGTAGTCTCAGACATTTGTTATCCCCTTCGCTTCGTCCTCTGCCAGGCGTATAACCCAGCTTAACTTTAGTAATTCATCGCCCATGTCTTCAGTCACAGCGCCACTAAACAACACCTTGTTGTATTTGTTTTCCACAGCCTCACTTGGCCTTACTGACCAGGTAGCATCGCCATCCTTCACACTAACCGTGAACAGCATATGCCCCACTGTGACTTGGCGGTTCATCATTCAGTACCGCATCTTCGAGCAAGCTTACCTTGCCTGACCCACCGCACACCTCACATGGAACCATCTGGACGTACTCACCGTTGTTGAATTCCGTAGGCCAATGCACGTAGTAAGTCATTTCTCTTTCTCCGTAGCCTCGACAACGTGAACACCTGACCAGTATCACATCGTCATCAGGCATCACTTTACCTTTAGCTTTACCAATGGCGTCAAGAACGCTGTAACGTCCTCGATGCTCTTACACAAAGCCCAAGCAAAACCAGCCTCTATAATCTGATCTCGCATACGCCTCTGGTTTTCGTTCATTACACCGCGCTTCGCTTTGAGCTCGATAAAGATTGCTTCGTTGTTGCCGCTCTTGGTTGCAGTAGAAGGACAAAACAATTCCAGGTCAGGCCAGCCATACTTCGTACCCATTTTCTTTAGCCTGTTAATGTAGTTGATATGTCTACGCCCCTCGTTTGGACTGTGGTGGTAAACACACCCATCAGGCAGCGCTACATCAAGCCAGGAAGCAACCTGGCGCTGTAGATCGTCCTCAGTCACGACGCAGATAGAAGTCATTTGGCATCACTGCGCTATTTGTTTTTATGACAATGCGCTCCATAAATTCTTGATTAGGTATAAGCCTTGATTTATCATCAAAACTTAAACACCAGCGACGAGCCACTGCTGCATGACTTGCACCTAGCTGCCTTGCCAGTTCTGAATAGCTCCAGTTATTTTGCTTTCTATAATCGTCAAGTGTCATAGCAATCCTTACTGCAAGAATTGTAAAAAACTTGACTTAGATTTACAAGCCAATTAATTGTAGTATCGATTTGACCATTTGCGACAAGGTAAGATATTATGCAAGCAACCATTTACAACTTGTTTAGAGAAGTAGCTATTATGCCAAATAATCTCGACGCAATCATCCGCGCCAGCGGCATGAATAAAAAGCAAGTTGCGAAAGCAGCTGGCATGACCCCAGAAACACTTAGCCGACATATTCATGGCAAAGTACAAATGACGTTAGAGAATGCTGAGAGGTATGCAGAGATCCTTGGTGTATCTGTTCAAAAGATAATGTTTGTTAATCCACCAACGCCCATCGTTGGAGAAGCAATTTTACAAGCAGACGATATTATTGTTAGAAATTTTCTAACTAAGTGGACGCGAGGTGTGCAAATCAGATCTTATTTAGGCGATGATATATGCGCTGTTAAATATACAGCAGAGCCTGGTTATAAAGGTTATTGGTACGAATATACAGATGCTCTTTGTTTTTATCTAAAGAAACCAATACTAGAACATTTTGTTGATAGAGGTTGTGTGCAAAACTCAAGCTTAGTCATGCTAGAAGATGAAATTAAGCTACCTAATCAAGAGCCAACGCGACTACTTGCTGGCGTGGTATACCCAGAGCCAGGTAACCTTTATACCATAGACAGTCCTAAAAATGGTATAAACCTACGAGGACTGAAACTTGTATGGGGTACACCATATATATCTGCATTGTTTAGACCAGATCTGCGTGGCGTTACTTATGTTGACATCGAATGTGAACACTCTGACTGTAAGGAATGCAACAATTCTTACAGCAATTCTTGACCGATAGTATCCAACTCTATATTCTTTTTCTTACGCATTATAAAATCAATTCTTGACATCGTTTTTACAAGCTGATTATTTAATCGTGCGACAAGAAATGGAGTGACTGATGTTTGACATCCCACAATGGGCTGTTCGACATGACTACTTTCACCATTCTAACCCTCGTTCGGGAGACAGGGCTAAGAAGTTATTTGAGAAAGTGCATGTTAGACCAGCCCTAAAAAAAGCGTTTGATACGCTAAAAGATATTGAGGCACATGAAACCGATTTAGCTAATGCTAGGCTCACGATTGATATCTTTAAGAACAATCGTGGGTCAGCTAAAATGGCTGCTGGTAGAGCTGTGCAAGATGGTACTGATTTATGCCTAATCCCTGATGGAGAATTTGGACAGACACTGAGCTTGCAAGAAGCGCAGCTGATAGCCAAAGAAAACCTAACAGCATACATACCTAAGAACTACGACCAAACGGTTGAGGCAAACGATAAAGAGCAACTAGAGAAATGCCTGGAAGAAATAGATGCCGTTGTAGAGAACGCTGTGTTCGGCCTTAGAGAAGCTATGGCGCGTGACAATAGGTACATTGGTGAGATCGAGCTTCTTGAGGCGCTCCCAGGCAACGTTCTACCACACAACACACTGCCAGACTACGGACGTAGAGGTGATCTAAAAACCAAATGGTCTGGATCTCCGTATTTTAATAAAAAAGGTGAACGTACTTGGAAAACTGGATACCTACCAAAAACCCTCTCTGGAATGTGGGATATGAACAACGTCTACCAGGCAGCTGGCTTCTATGCTCTTAACGGTAAACAACCACCGTTCTTGGTCTATGCAAATGCTTCTGACTACCGTGTGTTTGATCAAACTAATTCACCAGAGCTTACGCCTGATTTTCTAGATGACGTAGTGCGAGACATATCAATACAGCACAAGGTAACAGAGAACATACTGCGTGCAGCTGAAACAAAAGAAGAGCTGCTTGGCTTGGTATCACCAGATTGGGAACATTTTTTTTGGAAGAGTAGCAGTCCAGCGTATATCCGCGAGGCTAAGAAATTATGGGGGATGGAGTGAGCAACAAAGACGCAATAGCTGCACTAGCAAAAGCGCAGTCACAAATGAAAACACCGCACAAGGATGCAACTAATCCGCACTTCAGAAACAGATATGCAAGTCTGAAGTCATGTATCAAAGCAATAAAGCCAGCTCTTAATGACAATGGGTTTGCACTTATCCAGGCTGCTGGCAAAGATGACCAAGGTCACTACATACAGACTACCTTTGAGCATACCAGCGGTGGTTTGTTTAGCAGTAAGTTTTATATGGAGCCGGAAAAGAAAGGTATGCAAGGGCTAGGATCGGCTGCTACCTACGCCAAGCGCTATGGCTTGCTAGGGCTTGCTGGCATTGAGCCTGACGAGGATGCTGACGATGATGGTAATGCAGCAGATGAAAAACCAGCTACGCCTAAACCAAAACCACAGCAAAAGAAACCTGATCCAGAAGCAACTCACGATGCAGCTGTACGTGAGGAGCAAAACAGTGCGTCTACTTCACCGCAACAACTTAAAGAAATGATAGAGAATAAGATTAAGTTAGCTTCAGCTACATGGCAGTTAAAAGAAATGACAAAAAAACACGGCAAGGATTTTAACACCATAAAGCAACACGATGCAAAAATGGGTGCTGAACTAAACGCATACTTTAAAACAAGATTTGAACAACTGAACACTGGGGAAAGATAATGAAAATTGATAAAAGCATACCAGTACCACCAGGCAACGGAAATGGTAGAAGTGGTAAATACTCTGAAACTGCAAGACAAATGGAAATAGGCGATAGCGTTGGTGGGTTAGATATAAAAAATAGATTAGGATTAATTAATGCTTTGAAAAGCGCATACCAAAGAAAAGAATTCGTAGTAGTAAATGCTAATCGTAGAAGAGAATTTAGGGTTATGAACAAAGTTTATCGTTCTATGATTCAAGATGATGGAACTTACAGAGTTTGGAGAGTTGATATGCCGACAAAGTATGCAGAGTTTAAAATTGAACAAATACAAGATTATCACATGCAGAAAACAGGAAACGAAAAATAATGCCACATTTTGGAAAGAGTAACCACCAATTCAGAACAAGCTTAGATAGTACAAAACAATATCGTATTACTGCTTGGCTAAGTTTTAAACAAACCTGGAATGATGCAGAAAAAAGGTTTGAAAGAAACACACCAGAAGAAATAAGTGTGTGTCGTAAGTTGTATGAACAGCTCGCGCAGCATCCCGGTCTACAGTTGCAGCTTAACATTGATGAAAGAATACGTGACGTAGACGATGTTAAACAATTTCCACGAGCTGCTATTGTAAATTTATATGTGAGCAACATGCAAAAACCAGAGTATCAACAGCCAACAGCTGCTGTAGAAACGTCATTAGATCTAGATGATGAAATACCTTTTGGTAATGATGCTGATGATGAATTCGTGGGGTTTGAGTGATGACAGACAAACATCTACTTAGCGTTAAAGACGCTGCACAATTTCTGTTTGGTGATTACGACAGAACGCATCAAGATCGCACCAGGCGATTAATAAATCAGCTTAAAGTTAAACAAATTGTTATAGGTAAAAGAACATTTGTTGTTAAAAATGAGTTAGCTGACAAGCTGGAGATTAACTTGTCAGCTGAACCTAGCGATAAGGTAGTGCAACTAAAAGATCGCGGATAGCTTATCTACAGCAGCTGCATTGTCAGCGTCTGACTCTAACCAGTGACCGTATATGCCTTGTGTAACACGGATGTCGCTGTGACCCATATATGTTTTTACACGCCACAGATCGTCAGGGTACGCTTGGAGAAGCTTAGATGCATAGTAGTGTCTAAGCTCATGCCAAGTAATAGGTGCAACACCAGCGCGTCTACAAGCGTCCTTGATGCGCTTTAGATACTTCGCTGATGTAACTGGGTGATTAAACTCTGTGCCAAAGACAAGCGTGTCAGGATCGTTTGGTCTACCTTGCTGTATGTACAGCTCTTTGAGTTGTGCAAGTACATCGCGTGTTAGCGGTATTGTACGCAACCCGGAGTAAGTTTTAGGATCTTTAACATTAGTAGTTTTGTGTTCGATAGCGCGATCAACAACCACCTTGCCACCGTCTAGATCTACTTGCCCCCAAGTCATTGCGCGTTGCTCGCCCTGACGCACACCAGTAGTTGATGCAAACCTGGCAAAGAACTGCCATCGAGGACACAGCTGAGATATAATGCTGTTGATGACATCAGTTGCAATGCGCTGCGCTTTAGTCTCGCCAGCACTGCTTTGTATTTCACCTTTGCGCTTCACACCATCAAATGGATTAGTTTCTCTACAACCCTCAATGATAGCGTAGTTGATCATCATGCCTATTGAGCCACAAATGTTTGTGACAGTTTTGACTTTGCGACCAACTTTAAGCTGATCCATAATCTGGTGTGCGACCATACCCTTTGTAAGATTTGCAACACGCATGTCAGCAACGGACATACCATCGACAACGCAATCTAAAAAACACTCTACGTGTCTAACTTTTTCCTGGTGGTAACTTTTTGATTGCTCGCCAGCACGATATTCTTTTTCAACTTGTGCAATGTAATTTTTTCCAAGCTCGTAGAATGACCACTTCCAGGCATCACTAGATTTATTAGTGTCTGATGTTTCTTTCACAAGTGCATCGATAGCAGCTTGTGCTTGCTCACGTGTTTGATAAAATTGTTGTGATCCGTTCTGTAATTCAGATCGCGTATCGACACACCAAGAAGCCCAACCTTTTTTTGCTCTTGATGCGTATCTTTTAGGTGAAACTTGTAACATAATAATCTCCATATTCTTGTCGCTTTATATGAAGAATATATGATTTTATTGGCTAAATTACAAGCGTTACCCGCGACCCCCCCTAACCTTTTTGTGATGCAGCTTGTGATGCGAGCACCCCCAAAAGCGGTTAAGTTATTGATTTATATAGGAAAGTAGTGGCGCGGTTGACGGGGCTCGAACCTGACAAATAGCTGTTTACATTGCATTTTTCTACAGTTTTTGCGCCATCTTGCACCACTTCGCGCATAGGTGTGCATAGGCGTGTGTGATGGAATTGTGATGCTGCATCACAAATTACGAATCAAAATCAGGCTCTGGTCTAGGCTTTGGTTTAGGCATACTAGACACTCGATGTGTCTGTTCACACTTCATAAGTATCACACCATAACGCGCTTGCATAACGTCACGCAAATCTGTCTCCATAACAGCCACACAATCATCGTAACTTTCAAACATTATGATGTGTTGGTATGCGTTGTCTTGGATGCCGTAGGTCAGCCACAAGATCGTCCAGAACTTTATCATGTTTTCTTGTTAGCGTTTATGCGTGAGATCCGTTTGCCTTTGCGAACTGCATCAGCCTTTGAGCTCGCGCCCCAATCACGCAACGCCATAAGCAGAGGTGTCGGCTTGCCATCTTTTTTTTCTGCGCCAGCCATCTTACCCATTCTTTGTAAGAAGGCAGCTCGTCTACCACTGTTGCCAGATTTTTCTGGTGATCTTGCCATAGAAACTACGCTGTTTTCTTTTTAGGTTTCTTGGCAGTCTTTGCAGCATCTTTAAAATTTTGTGCTGTAGGCGCACCAGCAGATCCTACCTTACGCATCTTTTCGCCAGAACCAGCTGCAATGCGTTTGCGTTTTTTATGAATGTTTTCGTATAGACCTGGCATCAGGCGCTCCTTCCGTAGTTGCTCATTATGTTTTTCTTTTTAGTCGGCTTCTTTTTAAGCGCAGCAAAATCAGCACCAGTTATTTCATCCATTGGTGCAGCAGCTGATGCAATCTTCATTTGCTTTGGCGAAAGCTTTTTAGTCATTTTCATTCCCGGCATTACTTTCCCTTTCCGTAATTTGACATAATATTTTTTTTCTTAGGTTTACTGTGAGTAAGCACCTGACTGCTTTTAGAATGCTTGGCTCCAGTGTGCAGTGTACCGTCAGGCATTTTATGCGTTGCGCCTTTGTACAGTTTGCCGGACGGTAAATAGTGAGGTTTACCAGCTGCCATTAGTACCCACCCTTACCGTACCCTGACATGATTGTTTTCTTAGGCTTTGGTTTCTTTTTCATAGTCAGCTCCTTTATTGTAACCACTTGTAAATTTTCTTAGTTTCTTTTTCTCGATGCTTCAGACCGTTGTAACCACCGTTGATACGCTTAGTCAGACGCTTGATTGTGTCATCGTTTACGCCCTCGTCACAAATATCCCACAGCTTGTTACGCTTAAAAAACCAGATGGCACTTTCCATTGGATAGTCAGTTGCAACCAAGTCAGGGTTTGTCATTACATCTGGTAAGTTCATGTCAGCTGCAAACTGTGAATAGTTGTTCTTGCCAGTACACTGTAGGAAGCCCCTACCGCGCCATAAATAACCTTGCCCCTCGTTGCCCATACGATCCCCATAAACAACGTCAGCAAGCGCCTGAGGGTTTCTAGCGCAGCTCTCAGCATCACGCTCAGTCTTGAAGTATTTACCAAACACTTTCAGTATAGCTTCGGTTGAATAATTTAGGTTTTCTTGTGTGTACTTAAACGTGCCTGACTCATGTACAAGCTGACCTAAGAAGTGAGCGCCGCGCTCTGCATTGAGAACGTAATGATTAGTAATAGCTTTAGCAGTCATCGGCCCAAACGCACCATCAGGATTTGCCCCGATCTTTGTTTGCAACGCCTTCAGTGCATCACTCATTGTTCTTCTCCACTGGTTTCATTCCCCATTGCCGGGTGTAACCAAACTCCTCATAGGCAGCTGCCCATCTGTTTTCAGTAAAAGTTGCAAATGAAATGAGCTTGTCAGTATCTGCGTACAGCTGATCGACCCACTCTGTGTTGTCTGCTACTTGCTTTTCCAAGTGCTCTATTCTGTGTGCTTGTTTGCTTACCCACCACACGCCAGCAACAATCTGAGCCACCATAGCTATCACAAGCGCCAATGGTACTTTGAGATCGCTCATTTCTTAACTCCGTAATATTTGCTCACGGCTCGATTACCAAACCAGAAAGACATAATAGCTGCGAACAGCCCTTGTGTTTCTGGCGTCCACATCAATGGGATCGCATCTTGCCAGTTGCCACCCTCGTTTATGACCTTCATCATAACGACTACTTGAACGGCAACGAATAAACCAAAAAAAGCATAAGTAATAACAGGCCTGACACTACCTCGTAATGCGTTGACAAAGCCCCCAGCATCGATGGCATCATGTTTATATAATCCTTCGGTTTCTTTTATTTCTGCTTGTTTATCTATGATGTTAAGCTTGAGCTCGTTGCGCTTAGTCATCAGATCCATCTCAACTTGCATACGCTCTAAGTTATGTTTGTGATCCTGGCTGGCTTTAAAATAGTTAAGTACCTCTGGCAGAAACGATGTGCCAAAGCCCAGCAGACTTCCTAACAATGTCATCATTGTTCAGTCTCCATTTTTACACTTGTTGATTTTTTGTTCTCAGCTTTTGCTGAATAGGCATTAAATCCCATAAACGCTGCGACAACGCCACTAGCTGCAATTACGTAAACACTTGCTATGTCGGTAATAAGACTTGCTGCTTTGTCAAAACCTAAAACAGATGCTAATAAAATTATAAATGGATAGATCAACATCCCAGCTAATGCGAAACCAGTAAACCGTCTTTCTGCGTTTCTTTTCAGATCTCTATCAATCATTTCTAATCTACGATCTTCAAGTGCCAGCCTGTTCCATTCACTTGGCTCAATGACCCCATTGCCATTCTTGTCAGCTTTTTGAAATTCGTTCATTTATTCTCCTTGCCGTGTGCAATGCTATGGAACGTTCACGAGTGATAACGATCACTTTGCCATCCTGGTCATACAAGATGAAACGACCTTTCCATTCGCGTAAAATCAAAGCTCAATTTTAATACATACAACTTTAGATTTATCGCTAGTTACCAATACTTTAGCGGCCTCTTTTGCTTCTTCGCAAACTACTTGTTTGGTGTAACTGCCAATGTGGTAGTGTTCAAATTCGCTTGTTGCTAATTGCACCCAAAGAAGTACCCACATTACCAGCGCCCCTGTTGCTTGCCTAAGAACCAAAAAAACAAAAACAGCAAGCCGCCACTGATAAGAAAAATTACAGCTCCAATTGCAAAATTAATAACAGCATCTATTTGAGCTTGTTTGCGGTATATCTCATCTTTTCTTTGCTTACGCATTTGCGCCTCGATGGCGAGCACCTCATCCCATTTTTTCGGGCCGTAGTGCCACGAAATATAATCCTTAAGCTCAGATCGATACCTGGCTAGTTCTTCTTTTTTTGACCATAAAAGGATAGCTTGTTCTTCATCCGAACCTTTGAAAGTCTTTTGCCAGAAAGGTGGGTTTTTTTGACGCTCTTCTAAGTGATTAAAGTCAGCACAAGCTTTTCCCCAGGTTGCTAGAGACTGACCCATGTCGGACAAATCCTTGGCTGTATCTAGACCAGCACGCAAAGTTTTGTACGCGCCAGCAGCGAGCATTGTAATACTAACAGGATCCATGTGAGTGTGCCTTGGTGAACTAGCCTAGGAAGTTCATGCGTAGTAAGAGCAACAGGCTTGCTCCGGTGATAACTATAAGAATAGCTTCTAGCCGTTTAATTCGGTTATACAGATCTTTAAACTGTATCTTCATTTCAGTCTTTATTTCAATTACATCTTTCTCAACTTCGTCTATTCGAGAATGCGCTTGGTTTAATGTACGTGTTCTTTTATCCATTATACACCTATGTCTTAACTAATAATTCTGTCGCTGAAATAGCAGTCCCTGCCAGTACACTTGGCGTTGCTGCTGTCTCGCCTATCGTTCCATCTGTCTGTACAAAATATTGCTGTCCTGCTGTAAGGCCAATCTGGTTATCTGACACAGAGCCTATGATGTCCATTGATGCAGCTTGACCACTAGCTACTTCGGCTCTGGTGGTTGCTATGGTGCTTGGTGTATGTAAAACGGAAACTCCGTAATTATTTGAAACGTTATCAAAGCTAAGTATAGTTTTACTATTGTCGGGATCATAAGTTGCAGAGAGATGTGCAGTTGATCCATCAGCTATTAGTTCAGCATCTGTAAATGAAATTGACGTACCGCTTACTAATCCAGAAACAACTTTTCCTTTATAGCTGTTTCCTCCATCTGAAAAAAATAAGACATGTCTATTGGTGCTACTATCGTACACTATTGAACTTTTATCACCAGTTGAAGTTCCATTGTAAAGAACAGGACTACCAAAACTAATAGACGTTCCTGAAACTGTACCAACAACAGCTTTAGCTTTGTCAGAATCCCCAACATCTACATAAGAAATTACAACCTTATTTGCTGTAGTATCAAAAGATGATTCAATATGATTAGAGCTTGTTCCCCCAC
>Ga0208666_1000118_pt1 | contig 35683 bp, 70 predicted proteins | sample 5B_taG_FD_184078 | JGI IMG/M metagenome (GOLD analysis project Ga0208666, IMG submission 184078) | Marine viral communities from the Subarctic Pacific Ocean - 5B_ETSP_OMZ_AT15132_CsCl metaG (SPAdes) (version 2) | ecosystem: Environmental > Aquatic > Marine > Oceanic | place: Pacific Ocean...
ATTCTACTGTTGTCGTAATATAAGGAGAAACAAATGGCAGGAATACAAATAGACGGAGTTAATAACAAAATTGACTTTGATGATGATGCAGATACCAGTATATCGTCAGCTACGGATGATACGCTAGTCATAGAATCTGGCGGTGTAAACATAGCATCTATTACATCAGGAGAGTTTGCAATTAACGAAGGTTCAGCAGACATAGACTTTCGAGTAGAGTCTAATGCTAACGCTAACGCTCTACACGTTGATGGTGGCAATAGTTCTGTTGGCATTAATACAACAGGACCTTCAGACGCTACTTTAGAAATACACGATTCTGTTTCTATAATAAAACTGCAGGACACTGATGATAATACATTTAGTAGAATGTATCACTCTGCTGGTAATTTTTTAATAGATGTAGATAAAGGCAACTCTGGTAGTGGTACTTTTTTTCAATTAGGCATTGATGATACTAGAAGACTTAAAATGTTAGGGGGAAATGCAATTACTATGGATATAACCTCTGGTGCAACTACAGATACAACTGCTGCATTACAACTTGATAAAGCAGATGAAAGTGCATCTACTAGCACTAGAATGATTGGGTTTATTGTTGGTGGTCAAGGCAGAGGATTTATTTTAAATGGAACAAGTGATTCAGGATCTCCCTCTTTTGGTGCTGGTTCTGACAGAAGATTAAAAAAGAATATAACAGCTTACACAGGCGGATATGATAAAATTAAATCTATACCTGTGCAAACATGGGACGAACAATTTACAGATGCGACTGGTGTTAAAGGTTGGATTGCAGATGAACTTGAAACAGTTTTTCCAGATGCGGTTACAGGAACAAAAGATGCAACAAAAACTGTTACAAACGCCATAATAAGTGAACATGGAAATTGTTTGAAAGATAATATAACTGAAGAAGAATTTAACGAACTTAAAGAAAAAGGAAAGTATGCAAACTGTACTTGGTCAGCATCAAAAGTTGTTCCTGCTTTTCAAATGTCATCACCTTTACAATTTTTTCCTGATGTAGTCCAAGCACTACAAGAGGCTATAGAAAAAATAGAGACTTTAGAAACAAAAGTAGCTGCATTGGAGGGTAACTAATGTTTACATTAGACAACAAAGAATATGACGAAACTAAAATATCTACTAAAGCTAAGTCAGCTTTGGAAGAAGTAGTGCGTGTATCTAAACATATGCAGGATCTAAGATTTGCCCAACAAGGCTATATTAATATATTAAAAGAAGAATTAAAGGAGACTAAGGATGAGTAGTGAAATTAAAGTAGACACTATTAGTGAAAATACCAGTGCAAATGGTGTAGTTATAGATAGTGTAACATTGAAGGATGGTGGCATAACTACAACTGGTGCTGTTGGTATTGGCACATCAAGTCCAGCCTCAGATGCTGGGTTGACTGTTTCATCCTCTGATACAGGAACAGCTATTTTTCTTGAAAGAAGTGGTTCTGGAAAGTTTGACTCTGCTATTCAAAACAACGGAGGTAGTTTACTCTTTAAAGGTGGCTCTAACCAAACAACGGTTGCCTCTTTAACTGAGTTTATGAGAATAGATTCTGTTGGTCACATAACCAAACCACTACAATCAGCTTTTTTAGCGGTTATTTCATCAACACAATCCAATATAGCAAATGGTAATAGTATTGCATTTGGAACAGAAATATACGATCAAAATGCAGATTTTGCCACTCCCACATTCACAGCACCTGTCACTGGTAAGTATCAATTTAATTTCTGTGTTTCTGTTACTGAGTTAGATTTCAATGCAACTCTTTCTAGAGTTTTTTTAAACACCTCCAATAGAAGTTTTGGTTTTGATATTGTATCTGAACAACATTTTGATGATGCTGATCCTAGTTTCGCCACTTTTCAAGGTTCTATGTTAATGGATATGGACGCAAATGACACAGCTTCTTTAACTTGGGGTCAATCAGCAGGATCTGCTCAAGCTGATGTATTTGATTCAACTTTTTTTTCAGGATTTTTAGCATGCTAACGAAACAATTAACCTTAAAGGAGGTAACATATGGCTAATCACACAAAAACAATAACATTAACAGATTTACAACAAACAATTCTGTCTAATGATTTATACAACGACACAGATAATGCTGGTCTAGATACTTGGATACAAGCCGCAGTTGATGGCAAAATTAGCAACTGTTGGAAACGTATGCAACGTGAGTGGACAGATAAGTTGATGAATGATGATTCATTTACAGATCCTATCCCATCCAACCAAGCAGACTTTGTAGCATTAGTTACAGCTCGTTCTGATTATAAAAACAGAAAAGCTCGTGATGACGCAAGTGAAGTATAAGGAGTAACCCATGAGTGAAATAAGAGTAGATACAATATCAGAAAAGACATCAGCTAATGGTGTGGCTATTGATAGCGTAACATTAAAAGATGGTGGAGCAACACTAACAGATAACATAACATTTAGTGCATCTGGTAAAGGTGTACACTTAGGAGTTACTTCTGCAACAGCATCAAACTTGCTTGATGATTATGAAGAAGGCACATGGACTCCAACTTTAGGAGATTCAAGTGGTAATAACTTTACACTTAATAGTAGTTACTCTAGCTTTGGTTATTATACAAAAGTTGGTAGAACAGTTACCGCACACACTTATATAATTTGCACTGCAATAAATAGTGCCTCTGGTAGTTGCAAGTTGAGTGGGTTACCATTTACAAATACAAATAATAACAGAGCATTTACAGGTGGATCTGTTGGTTATGTGAATGGGTGCAACTTGGGAGATGGTAAGTCTCTTGGTTTTTATGTATCACCAAACGCAACTCACGGCTTTGTGTATAATCATAATAATGCAGACGGTGGTGCTACAGCAACTTGTGCTGAAATTGGTAGTAGTGGTGAGTTTATGATAAATGTTACATACACCATATCTTAATTTTAAAAGGAGAAAACAATGGCAATAACAAAAGAAACAGAAATAGCAAAGATAGAAGTCGTTGGACAATACAAAGCTGTTCAAGTTGCTACTGATACTGTTATCAAAGAAGATGGTACAGAAATATCTCGTAGTAGACATAGACACGTATTACATTCAGACATGGACATATCTGGTGAAGATGCAGAAGTACAAGCAGTAGCAAACTCTGTATGGACTGATGCTGTTAAATCTGCGTGGGCAGACTTTCAAGCTAATCAAACTATCTAATGGAACAAGAAAACAGAGAAGCTATTATCCGTATAGAGGGTAAGCTAGAACTGTTAGATCAAAAACTAACAACTCTGAAAGACAATCATTTATGTCATATCGAAAAAGATATGAGACAACTAAGAACTCTTGTATGGTTTATAGGAACTACTGTTTTCTTACAAATGTGTTATTTAATAATTAGGACTTTGATGTAGTATTGCACGTATAGGTGCAATCAAGTAAAAAAAGGTATGTCAAACAAGAGCATACTCTGTCTGTCGGACACTCACTTTCCCTACGAACATCCACAATATTTTTCTTGGATAAAAAAAGTTAAAGACCATATTAAATGTGACACCGTAATTCACATAGGTGACTTGGTTGATTTTCATTCGATCAGTCAATGGTTACACTCTGCTGAGTTACCAAATATAAAATACGAAATAGAAGATGCAAAACGTAGAATAAAAAAACTACGCAAAATATTTCCTATGCCTATGCGAATATGCAGAGGCAATCACGACATAAGAATAGAAAAGATGGCAGAGAGAGCTAGTATGCCTGCGTCTTTTGTTAAAGGTCTTAATGACATACTAGAAATAGATAAGTCGTGGAAATGGACATGGCACGATAAATTTATTGAAATTTTACCAAATGGTAATCAAGTTTATTTTACGCACCATTTTAAATCAAATGTCTTACAAAGCAGTAAAGAGCTTGGCATGAGTTTAGTCGTAGGACACATGCACACTGTGGCAGGTATTAATTGGTACTCTTCCCCTCTTGCTTTAAATTTTGCTATGTGTGTCGGATGCAGTATAAACCCAAAACATGAAGCATTTAAATATTCAAAAAATTACATAAAAAGACCTATCATATCTGTCGGTGCTATTGTAAAAAATCAACCAGTCTTATATACTATGCCTATGGACAACAAAGGAAAATGGACAGGCAAGGTATCTTAATTGAAAACACTAAACAAACAGGTCTGTGGTGACCATTATAAGAGATTTCGCATACAACCAGCAGAGTTTATAAACAAAAACAAACTACCTTACGCAGAAGGAAATGTGGTAAAATACGTCTGTAGACACCAAACTAAAGGTAAAAAAGAGGATATTCAAAAGGCTATACATTACCTGGAAATGATAATAGAAAGAGATTATGAGTAACGTGGTACGTATGGATATTCCAAATAGGATGAGATCCGTAAATGTTCGTATGATAATAGACGATATGCCTATTGTTGCTACACTAGATCACATTATCTCAAAAACTGGCATAACACCAGTTGCGATATGGGTCAAAACAAAGAAATCAGAGTCAACATTGGATAGAGAGCTACGCAGCTCTGGTAAGGCTGTATCTTTACTTTTACAGTATGGATGCTCGTTAAAAGAAATTTCAGAAACATTTACTAGAGATAGCATTATCGGTTCTGTTGTTTGGTATTTACACAAAGAAATAGAAGATATTTTACAAGGAAATCAACCTGACAAACTACCTAAACTATCTACACAACCGTCAGGATATACGATCAAATGAACGATATTAAAGAACGCATCAAAGGGCATGAAGGTTATCGACTAGAACCGTACTTATGCACAGAAGGACATAAGACTGGTGGTTACGGACATAAAATATTAGACGGTGAAGAGATACCAACAACGCAAGATGGTTGGGAAAAATTATTCGATCAAGATTTTGCAAAAGCACATGATGGTGCAACAACTCTTATATATGAACATCTAACTGGTACAGACTTTTCTGAGTTAGATGATAAGAAGAAATATATCGTGGAAGGAGTTTTGACTGAGATGTGTTTTCAACTTGGTCAAAGTGGGGTAAGAAAATTTCGCAAAATGTTTACAGCACTAAGCAAATGCGATTTCAAAGAAGCTGGTTCACAGATGAGAGACAGCTTATGGCATAAACAAACACCTGCTCGCTGTAAAGAGCTTAGCCATATCATACAAAATTTATAAGGATATATATGTTACAAATGTTAATTAAACCACTCTTAGGAGTGGCTAGTGATGCTATTGGTGGTTACATGGAAACCAAAAAAGCAAAAGCAGAACAAAAACTAACTGCGATCAAAGCAGAGACAGAACTGAAAAAGAAACAAATCGCAGGAGAGATAGACTGGGATGTTGAAGCTATCAAAGGTAGCAGAGAATCTTGGAAAGACGAGTACCTCACTATATTATTTTCAATCCCTCTGTTGCTTTGTTTTCTACCGTTTACTGTAGAGTATGTTGAACGAGGCTTTGCAGCTTTAGCCATGACCCCTGACTGGTACAAATATACCTTAGGCGTGATCGTGAGTGCCTCATTTGGAATTCGTGGAGCATCTAAATTCTTTGGTAAGAAATGATCTGGATAATAACAGCTATGCTGTGGCACGTTGATGTTGAAGGACCATCTTACAGCACATATTCTGAACAGACGTTCAGTAGTAAAGTTGAGTGTTTAGACTATGTTTTTTGGAATAAAGCTGAATTGGTTTATGAGCTTGCAGAAGTTCATGGCAAAAGAAATGGTCAAAACCTTAGAACATGGGCTTTCTTTTGTGAGGGCAGAGAGTTAGACGAAGTATGAAAATATCGGACAACACATCCGTTTCCATGCCTATGCGTAACTTGCTCAGTATCGTAGGAGCTTGTATTGTAGGAGCGTGGTTTGGATTTGGAGTAATTGAAAGATTAAACATTATTGAGACTGAACTACAATTAATGCAACAAGATTTACTTGAGGCATCTACGCAAAAGCCTATCGACCAAGAACAGTTTATGTTGTTAGAGTTTCTATCGAAGGAACAAGATAAACTAAAAGAAAAGATTGAAACTGAAGTACCAAACATTAAAAAGAATGACATGACTATACAGTTTCACGAAGAAAGAATAATAGACCTAGAAGAAAAGAACGGAACTTACTAATGATAGAAATGGTATTTGTAATGATGATGATTCAAAATGGATCAGTAATTGAATATGTGCCTTTTCCTAATGGAATGTCTGATTGTTTATCGCAAAAAAGAATTGTATCAAGATCAATAGGTGAAGAGCAAGAAGGCATAAGAATAGAATGTAAAAACTTGAAGGTCGAGCTAGAAAATGACATGGGTCGTTTACGTATTGTAAAAATTATTGATTAGTGTTTCATAAATTGTTTCAACATAGAAACAGGGTCAATATCGTCATCTTCTAATACTTTCGTATACATTCTGTAAACATAGTCTTGGTTCATACCTGACATAGCACAAACCATTTCGTAATCATCTTGTTGTCTTTCAAACCATAAACGAGCAGTAATACATTCATAAAACTTTTTCATTCTTGATTGAGATAAAATATAACCATCTGCATCAGTCACATAAAACTTCATTCTGTTTCTGCTTTTAGGTGCATCATAAATTTTTACATCATTAAAATCTATTCGTGCATCATGTATGGCTTGGACTATGACAGACACCCATAACAGACTTTCAGCAGTTAGACTTTCGGTGTTATTGAAAAATTCATTATAAGTAGACACTAGACTGATTGTCTTTTATTAGCCGAGATAGTCTGCCATAACTGACAAATAAGTTTGTTATGATCCATCTTGTATTCTAGTTTTAGGTATTGCTCTTCTGCAATACGAAGATTATCTAAGTGTGTTTTGTATTCTTCATTGGCTAATGCTTCTGTCTCTCTTGCAGCGACAGACATATTGCTACTGATCTTTGACATCAATTCTGCTTTTATTGTTTTACTAAATCTATCAAGATCGTGGTAGGCAGCTTTAGCTACCGCTAAAGCATCCTCATTTTTAATCATCCAATTAAGAGCTTCTTGTACTTGGTTTTCCGTAATCAATTAAATTTTCCTTTTGGGTAGTTTAAAATTGTGTATTTAAGATTTTCTTTATATAGTTTTTTTTGTTTTTTGTTACCTAAAAAATATAAATATCTATGTTTTCTTGGTCTATCTGTAACATAAAATTTATTTGGTTGTGCTTTTCTTTCTTGAAGAGAATAAGTTTCACAAATTGTTTTGCTGTGTTTGTTGCTATCGTACATCCTCCACTCAGTCCTTTTATCTGACAGTCCTGTATATAAAAAATTTGTTGCTTGATAAATATAACCTGTATGGTTTTGTGAACTATCTGCATACGAAACTACAATTTTAGGACTAGGTAAAAGTTTGAGAGATTTAGAAACAAGTAAAGATGCTTCATTTGGTAAGTTGTTTTTTAAAACTAATCTATTTAATTCCAAAACATCTCCTCTAAATTTTTTTCCAGCTATTCCAACACAAAGAGATTGTGAGGGTGGACTTCCATAGGTAACAACTCCAACCAAATCTTCATCAAGATATAACCCAAACGCATAACTTATGCTAGGCATCCTTTTTGCATAATGAATATCAAAAATAAATGGTTTTGTTGCATTGTATGAAACTCTCTGAACATTATAATTTTCCTTCATAAGGTTCTATTATAGCTCCTGCACACTCATACCTACCCTTGCCATCAAGTACATATATCTGTGCATTAGGTTGTTTAGCAAATTCTCTTGCTATTGCAAAGGGGTTAAATTTATGTTTTTGTTCATACATAATCTCAATGTATTGACCTTCACGTTTGTTTGTAAGTCTTTTAGTTTCTTTGGGTTCTTCCAAAGCAACCAAAGGCTTTGCACTATCGTTGATACTATTATGGAACGTGAGCAGTTCCTGATATGGAATACGATATAATTTGACCTTTGGATTGCTTTTCAGGGGAGTAAGGGGAAACTTACTTGCAAATTTCTTCGTACAAACTAAGTAAGAATCCCATAGCTTAGTTCCGTTTTTTTTACGATAATCGCAGTAAACGTGAACTGTATTTGTATTGTTAAAAAGATAAGACCCCAACCCTATAGACCACTCGCCATTAAGCCATTGAGGGTACTTGAGGTGGAAGTCTTTGTGACTCATAGGTGCTTATCTTTATATATTTCTCTTGTGTCTCTATTAAAATCTTCGAGACGTTTAGTAAGATTATCAAGTTTTTCAGCTCCTCGTATTATTTTGAGCAACTCTTCAACTTTCTTATCTTTATCAGAATTGGTCGTTGAATGGTTCATCATTACCTCCTATTAACCTTTTTATATAAGCCAACGCAGCATCAGCATGAGCTGCAACTTGTTCAGGTGTTTTATTAGATGTAACTGATCTTGTCCATATACCAGTTACAAGCATTGAAACATCTTTACTTAGTGTGCCACTTGTGCTGTTCGTTATTGTTTGTCTTGTTGGTTCTGTATGTCCGTTTGTTTTCGGTTCATCACCAAGTAAAGCTATATTATTAGCTTGATAATAAACAGAACCTTTACCGCTTGTTTTTTGAGTTGCTGATTTTATTTCAACAACATCATCTTTGCCATAATCACATTTAGGCAAATACACACGATAATCAGTACCTTCACTACCTTGTATGTAGACAGTATAATTATCGCCAGGTTTCTTTGGGTCATACTTTGCAGTAATTTGACCCATTATATTCTCACTCATAGTTTAATTGCTTTCTTTCATTTTAAGGTTTGTTACACTTTGAGGAGTAAATTTGTTCTCTCTCTCATTATTAATTTGACCGATAGTTTTTAAGTCGTAGAGATCTTTTATAAGATTAAAGACTTGTTCCTCCTCTAAAACTTCATTATGTAAATCTGTCAAATATGAAATAATAAGTCTTGCAAACATATCATCATTCATTTTTATTTTTCCTTTAATGTGGGATCATAGTTTTTACTTAACTTCCAAAATGTTAATAATGACAAAAACATTTTCAAGTCTCTTCCATGAGAACTCCTATCCCACACATAAGGGAGTATCACAGAAGGGTTTTTCCTATCAATAAAGATAGAAACTCGTATTGGCTTGTCTATGCCAAGTAATGCACTATAAGCTGATAATTGCATACCATGATTATCAAAGACTAGCTTACTTGGATCTTTGCCTTCAATGTTGTCTTTGGTTTTAAAATCTATGACTATTGTTTTCTTTTTGTTGTGTAAATCTATTTGTCCTGCAAAACCTTCATCACTTGCATAAGAGCTTTCTGAAACCCATTGTTCGTTTGGAAATGTATTATCAATTAATTTTTTCAATACTGTAAAAACTACACTATCTTGAGTTCCAGCAAAACCTTTATTTATATCTGCATGAATAATTGTTCCTTCATTAGCTGCTTTCTCTGCTTGTTCTTTGCTGTCTTGTCTTACACGATACAAAAATTGTTCATCTGTTTCGTTTTCTTCTCTTGGTAAAGTTAATGCTGCTTGTATGCCTTGATTGACTTGCCAATTAACTAATCCTGGTTTGGCAGCAACATCTAATATTGTAGTAACACTTGGAAATAAATTTAACTTACGAGCATCTCTTAATGTCGTATTCCGTTCTATTTTATTCTTTCCTATAATTTTATACTTCGGTTCACCGTCTTTTGTGTACCAATGACCTGCTTCTGAAAGTTTTTCCATTTTACCTCATTATATTATCTTGTATACAAGATGATTTTTTTATCATATACCCTACCATCTTTTAAACAAATAATATAATAATAATGCTATGATTTGTTTGACCTTGTAAACATGAAAAAAAACGCAGTTATTCACAATATTTTACAAAATGTGGGTAAAAAGAAATCCTTAAAGTACACATTGGGTAGAAAAAATTGGACTCAAAAGCATATATCTACAATGAAGAAACAGCTTTCTAGAGACAGGTTTGCAGTGTGGTACAAAAACTATATGAAAGAACTTGGACAAGATAAATAATTTAGACAAACGGACCATTGAATATCGTGGAGGCGATAGGGGTGCTGTTCGTGCTTATGACATACGACAAAGTGAACTCAGTTATCTTGGAGCAAAGAAAATTTTAAGTATGCACCAAGTTGAAGTTGCCGACAAATACCTAAAATTGTTCGAACAATCCACGCTCTCTGCTAGTGGGGACAATTTAGCTATGATTAAATATGGTATCAGAATTGACGGAAATACCATTCCTAAAGGCGATCCAAGACTAGATGCTATACAAACTTTAAACTATGTTCATAGAGTTGTCGGTGATAATTATACAAATGTTTTACAAAAAATTATTGGTGAGGGTTACACATTGAAACAATTTAGCACAATTAGGGGTATATCACCTCGCAAAGCATCAAGATTTCTTAAAGAAGCATTACATTTTGCAGCTTCACCACTTGGACTTGCTAAAACTAGGCATACTATTCGTGCCTAAAAGAAAAAAGATAGATTACACACTATTACCACTTGCAAAAACTAAACCAATAAGATCACCAAAACACTTAAAATATGTAAGAACCTTGCCTTGCTCTGTCTGTAAGATAGTTTATGACATTCACGCACACCATTTAACACACGCAGAACCAAGCGGAACGAGCAGAAAAACTAACGATAATTGGGTCGTACCTCTTTGTGGGGATCATCATTATATATTGCATTATCAAGGTGAGAGATCATTTTGGAAAAAATACAAGCTAGAGCCTAAGATTTACGCAGCATTGCTTTGGAAATTGAATGGTCATTCAGAACCCCCTAGCCGAAGCTAGGGAGTATGAGGTAAATAACCCTAAATGATAGGATTAACCTCTTATATACATAAAACTAAGAAATTTCAACACATGACAGTAAAATTAGTTGTAGACAATAAGGCAGGAACTTGCCGATATTGTGGCAAAAGTGTGTATCGCAATAATGACCTATTTGTTGATCCATTTCGCCCAAAAAGTTTCTATCATGGCAAGTGTTTCAGGGATTTATTGAAAAACCACCCATTAAATTTCATAAAATTAGACTAACAGTATTGCATATAGTCAGGTTTTCATCTAATTGTTACATAATGGGAGAAGTGAAAAAATACAAAATACCCTTAAAGACTGATGATGATATTAGCTCCGAAAACTTCCTAGACATAGCCGACCACGCACAACTAAAAGATATTTTATTTCAATCTGAAGAACTACAAGAATATGGGGATCTTGGACTTAAACTTGCTGGAGCTATGGCAAGTGTGATTTTAGCTCAAAAATATTTACAAATTGTAACGAGTGAATTGTTAGAAGAAATCCCAATATTTGATTATGGCAACGAAACAATCCACTAAAATTTCTATTGATGGTAAAAAAATATCAGTCAACTGTATAGATTGGGATATTAAACTTGCAAAACCAGACTTTAAAAGTGCTGATATGTGCGAGGAATACGGTTTATTTGAAAAAAGAAGAAATTTAATAACCATCCAAGATAAAACGGACCAAGTAACTGAATTTAATACCTTGCTGCATGAAATTTTACATGGAGTTGTTTGGTTAGGAACATTAAACGCAAGCGGTCAACCATTAGACACCGAAGAAAAAGAGGAATTAGTTGTTAATACGATAACAAACTATTTAGTAGGTGTATTTAAGCAGAATAAATGGTTTAGGGATTATTTAATTCAGTCATTTGACACTTTCGACAACAATAAATAACCTCATATCCGTTCTTATCATAATCGTAAAACCAATTAAGATGACCTTTACGATTATATTTTATTATTTTCTTGCAGCTTTTGCAGCTCATTTTGTTGTTTCTGTAAAATTTGTTTAACTCCACGAGTTGTAAACCCCTCATCCCTGAATAAAGACTTTATTTCTTTAATTAAATTTATGTCAGTCTGTCTGTACAACCTTCGACCATTGGGAGCTTTAACAATGTTTATTTCTTTAAATGTTTTTTCCCAATATCTCAAAACGTGAGGCGGTTCACCAATTTCTTTACTTACTTCTTTGATATTTTTAAATATTTTATTTTCGAGTTTCATAATCCAGACTCCCTGATTAGTTTAAGATCAATTTGATTTTTCATAATTATTTCCTTTATTTTATAAATAACCTTTTCAGGTTGTCTGGATTGTGGATTATTTTCATAATCACTAATAACAGCTAATATAGCCCTAGATAATTCATCCATTCGATTTCTCCATTATTTCTGCTCCCATATCTTCACAAAGATATTCTAAGGGTTTATATCTTACACCGTCCTTTAATTTGTAAACAATTATTTCACCTTTTTCATTTTCAATAATTTCACCTTCATCATCATAGCCATAAAATTCAATGTCTAATACAGCAAAGTTAGCTACTTTTTTCATTTAAATACCTCCATATTGTTGTTTAAAAATTTCTTTTGCTTTTGCTTTGTCTAATAATTCTTGCTTATAAAGGTTTCTTTCTCGATTGGACCACCGTAGCCACCGATCAAAATTGTTCTCATAAGTATCATCTAAATTATAAACAAATTTTAGGTCTTGCCCTATGTCTACTGTCATAAGCCTAAATCCTGGTGAATGTCAAAAATCATCTGTTTAACATTGACAAATTCCAAGCTACACCAATCTTTTTGAATATAACTAAATTGAGCATATACAAGGAATAAAAGGCAGCACATAGAAACAAAGTTAAATAATTTATTCATATTTACCCCCTTTTAATTATCCATTCACAATCATCAGTATAAATTGAATTTGGATATTTATTTTTTACTTGATCCGTTAAACAATCAAAACAAGCATAATTAATTAAATTATTACAACCTTGATTACAGTCTTTAACAGGTTTTACAAAATCTAAATTTATTCCTGTATAACCATAAATTATTTTATCTTCATATAAAAAACCATGTTCTTTTTTACTCATATTTACCCCCTTGTTTCTATATTATAGTTTAAAACATCTTCTTTAAATTGTTCGGCTTTATATTCACCGTTTGCAATTTCTTCAAGATATTTTAAAAGCTCTTGATCTGAACCAATAAAGGCTTCAATCATATCTTTAGTAACTTTCATATTTAACCCCTATATAAAATATACTGTTATTAAATCCGCCAGGTAATGCAGCAACCCTGAAAAATAGACCGCTACAAATACACTAAATAAAATTAAATCTAAGTTTTTATTCATGACAATTTAAGATTAAAAATAGCTTCATTATAACCAATTATAAAACCAATTAATTCATTTTTATCATCACATGATTTTAAATCAGTTTCGCCACCACTTGACAATCTAGCTTTAATACTAGAACCGTAATACCGTGAATTAACTATTGATATGCTTTCAATCTGTTCTGCTTTAATTCTGCCAAACCCATTAGAAAGAACGTGTTTAGTAAATTCATGACATTGATTAGCAAAATAATACTTGTTTCTGCCGTCTAGTCTCATATTGATATTTTGTTTATTACGCAAAAACTCTAATTCATTATGTTCTATAATCTCTTCATGAGTAAAGTGAATACATTTTTTAGCTTTTGAGTCTAGCTCCTCAAGTCTTTTTGATTGTTTGTTATTCATAGTCTATTTACCTCCGTTAATTAGATATAAACATCATTGTCTATATCTCATACCGCCAAACAAGTTGACGGTATAAGTTAAAGACTTTTTCTTTGTTCTGCTTTTTGCCATATTATTATAAATCTACTCAACCACTCTCTTTGTTCAGTTGTAATAGATGGATGCCACAACATTTCATCCGCACTAAGTAAGGGTAATAAATTTGCATTGTTTTCACCCCACTTGTTATAGATTTTTACTAGTGTATTAATCATTTATTTACCTATTATACTGATTTCTAATTGTGTTTCACTAAACTTAATGCGAAAGTAAGAATTTAAATTATAAAGTAAGTGTTGATACTGTTCTTTACTTAACGGAATAAACTCCGCAAAATCGTCACCACTTACACAATGAGTTCTTTCCCATAAATCGTCTTGATCGTTGTCTTCTGGCGAGTAACCTTCTGCATAAGTAACAATCGGTTTTTCTCGTTTGCATTTAAAAGCATTCATTAAGTAAATACCCTCATCCTTTACAAGCCAAAACCCTTTTTCCTCTGTGTATTTGTCTTCATAGGGGAGTTTCATCTTTTTTTTAGTCAAAACCGTATTAATTAATAAATCTCTAAACGGTTTATCTTGTTTAAAATTTAATATGTGTGTTTCCATATCTATTTACCTCCATTTAATTAATAAGATAACTAGATCATATTTATTAATAATGTTAAAGTAAATTATCACATATTATTAAATTATTTAATATTGGTGTTCTTGTTCTGTTCCAGGATAGTTAAGATAGGTTTAGGATGGGTTATATTTGTACTTTTACACACACAAAAATAAAAATAATAAAATCAAAATACTGTGATATTTTAGCAACATAATTCAATCCAAATGTGACATAATTACAACACTACCAATAATCTAATAATCATTTTACATAATGCATATTATACGACAGTATTATAATACTAAGATTATAGGGGTTTTATGATGGGTACACCATCACGCAGACAGCAGGGGTCTATGTCAATGTCATAACTCATCCAATCAGATAATCAAAATAAGGGGGGTTTTATTTACAAACTCTATTAAATTAATTATAGATTATTGGCATAAATGGCTACAAAACTGCGTACTGTTAAAGAGGATATAATCTCTTGGGCTATAGACCATGTGGAAAAGACTGGGGATAAATTTCCTATCTGTCCATACGCAAAACAGGCTAGATTACGCAAACAAGTCAAAATACTCGTAGTTGATGACCATGAGGACTTTTTAAGACAAGTTACAGAGCAGGCAGGGGTTTTATTTCAAGAACGCTTAAAATTGATTATTCTGGCGTGTTCTGACATGGAAATGACATCCGATGAGCTACACGACTATATTCATGCTTTAAATCACGTTTATGTGCCTTTAAACACATATCTAATGGCATCCTACCCTGAAGATGAGGAAGAGGAGTTCATGGAGGGTGATTGGGAGCCAGACAACGAATTCTTTATGGTACTTATCCAACCATTCAAAGAACTAGAAGATGCTTCGGCACATCTAGATAAAATTGGATATTATAACAACTGGAGTCAGGAATATTATACTGACACCGTAAAACTTAGACAATCATACAGGAGGCTATATGGCAAGAGGAATGAAAAAGCGTTCAAAAAAGAAAATGAACAAAAAAACAGCTAAGAAAAAGACCAATAAGAAGAAAAAAGGTCTTTTAATAATGATGGGTTAATGGCTAAAAAGGCAGTACCCACAAATAAAGCCTTGTATTCACGTGTCAAGGCAGAAGCAAAGCGAAAGTTCAAGGTCTATCCTTCAGCTTATGCTAACGCATGGCTTGTACGTACATACAAGAAACGTGGTGGCGGTTATAGGAGCAAGTAATGGCTAAACCATCTGGAGGATTAACAGCGTGGTTTGGTAAAGGACCAAAAGGGGATTGGGTTGATATAGGAGCCAAAAAGAAAAAGGGCAAATTTCAACCCTGTGGTCGTAAATCTGCTAAAGGTTCAAAGCGTAAATACCCAAAATGCGTACCAAGATCAAAGGCACGTAGCATGACAGCATCACAAATTAAGTCTGCTGTATCAAGAAAACGATCAAAAGCACAAGGAGTGGGTGGTAAACCAACTAATGTGTCAACTTTTGCAAGGAAAAGAAGAAATGCCAAGAAAACTAAGTAAAAAACAAATGAAAATAGCTCGTATTGCCGAGCCAAGAGACAAAATTACTGCTGCAGACTTTAAAAAATTAAAAAAAAGGAAGAAAAAAAATGGCAAATAAATTTAAAATTTCAGATAGAATGTTAGAAAACGCAAGTTTAGAGGAACTTGCTAGAATGTTTGCAGTGAGTAGAGGTCAAGAAGGTCGAGAGGTATCAGATAGAGATATGGAACAGGCTTTAAAGTTATTACAGAATAGAAATAAAAAATTTTTTAATTAATGACCATAAATTATCGTGGTGAACGATTTTCAGGCTACAATAAGCCAAAAAGAACACCTAGAAAGTCAAAAAAGTTCGCTGTACTTGCAAAACAAGGCAAACAGGTCAAATTAATACGTTATGGAGACCCCAAACTATCCATAAAGAAATCACAACCCAAAAGACGTAAATCATTTAGGGCTAGACACCGTTGTGATACTGCACCACCATCAAAATTAACCGCAAGATATTGGTCTTGTAAGAATTGGTAATATGAAACAAAAAGAATTAATTAGAATAGTAAGACAGCTACAAAGACAGTCTCGACTAAGACAACCTCGTAGAAAAAACGTATACTTTGACCAAAAGGGTGTGCTTGGAAAAGGCGTACAAAAGAAATATTCAACCGCATCAATCGGTGATTTAATGAAAAAAATTTATGGTAAGAGGAGAAAAGCATGAAGAAACTAAACGAAGTAGTTAAATGGTTACAAAGTTATGAACTATGGGATATTAAAGATTACACCATAGCCATATTAGCAGCCATTTTTCTTGTAACATTTATGGTATCGTTTGCATAATGCAAAAAGGTGGAAAAAGACCAGGAGCAGGTAGACCTAGAGGTGTCACCGCAGGAACTAAGCATCAAAGATTAGATGCAATGCTTAAAAAAGGTAGTAAAACACCTTTAGAGTATATGCTGAACATCTTGAACGACAAAAAAACATCCCCTGAAAAGAAGATGTGGGCTGCTGAAAAAGCTGCACCATTCGTACATCCACGACTAGCCTCAGTTGACCAAAAGGTACAGGGCGATAAAGACGAACCATTAGAGATAGAAGTTAAATGGAAGGAATAGTTTGAAGATTGAAATACCTTACAAACCACGACCCTTACAAAAAGAATTACATAGCAAACTAAAAAGATTTAACGTAATTTGTTGTCATCGTAGGTTTGGCAAAACTGTATTTGCGATAAATCATTTAATCAAAACAGCACTTGCAAAAAAAAATTCAAGACTTGCATACATAGCTCCTACGTACCGACAAGGTAAAAACGTAGCGTTTGACTATCTCAAAGAGTACACACAACCACTTATGACATTAGGTGGTAGTAGACACGAAACAGAATTAAAGATTGATCTTTGGAATGGTTCCAGAATACAAATCTTCGGAGCAGACAACCCAGATGCACTACGTGGACTAGGATTTGATGGAGTTGTTATGGATGAATTTGCTTTGATGTCTCCTAGAACATGGACTGAAGTTGTTAGACCTGCTGTCTCAGACAAACTAGGTTATGTGATATTTATTGGTACACCTATGGGTCACAACCAATTTTGGGATGTGTATGACCTTGCCAAACGAAGAGGTGGAGATTGGAAAGCTGTATTATACAGAGCATCAGAAACAGGTGTTATTGATGCAGATGAGCTTGAAGAGGCACGTTTTACGATGCCAGAAGATCAATACGAACAAGAATTTGAATGTAGTTTCCAAGCTGCTGTATCAGGATCTTACTATGGTAAGCAGATACAAAAAGCTGAGAAAGAAAATCGAATAGTAGAAGTAGAATACGATCAAAACATAGACGTAGAAACATGGTGGGATTTAGGGATCGGTGATTCAACTGCTATTTGGTTTGCACAACGTGTTGGAAACGAAATACATTTAATAGACTACTACGAAACATCAGGCGAAAGTCTTGCACATTATGCGAATATTTTGGAAGACAAAGCCTACAATTATGGTAGACACATCGCACCACACGATATTGTGGCACGTGAACTTGGAACTGGTAAATCCAGATTAGAAGTTGCACAAGAATTAGGGATAAATTTTGATGTTTGTCCTAAATTAGAAATACAACATGGTATCGAGTCGGTAAGAAATACGCTAGATCAGTGTTGGTTTGACAGAAACCGTTGCAAGGTTGGTATTGAATGTTTGCGTCAATATCGAAAAGATTATGATGATAAAATGCAAACATTTAAAAATAAACCTCTACACGACTGGAGTTCACACGGAGCAGACGCATTTCGTTATGGATGTGCGATTGATCCTGGTACTGCAAGTCAATGGACAACAGAAATAAATATTGATACAAGGTATATAGTATAATGGCAAAAGGAAAACCCTTAACAGAACCAGAAATTGCAGCAGTACTGCAATCAGAAATTCATTCTTCACTTGGATATATTGGTTCTGATATTACGAACCAAAGACAAAAATCACTTGAATATTACTTCGGTGAACCCTTTGGAAACGAACAAGAAGGCAGATCACAAGTAGTTTCAACAGATGTTAGTGACGTTATTGAAAGCATACTACCTACATTACTGAGAACATTTGCAGCTAGTGATGATGTTGTAAGATGTGATCCAGTCTCAGCAGAAGATGAAGAAGTTGCAAAACAAGCCACTGACTATCTTAACTATGTGTTCAATAAAGATAATGATGGTTTTGTTTCTTTATACACAATGTTTAAAGATGCATTAATACAGAAAAACGGTATTGCAAAAATATATTGGGATACGTCAGAAAAACGTGAACAAGAAACTTATGAAAAATTAAGTGATGATGAATATACCATGCTTATTGATGAAGCAGGTGTAGAGGTCAAAGAACACTCTGAGTACAAAGATACATTTGCAGAAGAACAAAAAGAAAAACTAAAAGAGCAAACTCAAGATCCAATGTTGCTACAACAGATCGAAGATGCACCAACACCAATGTTGCATGATGTTGTAATCACAAGAGTAGAAGAGTATGGCAAAGTAAAAATAGAAGCTATACCACCAGAAGAGTTTTTAATTGAGAGAAGAGCAAAAAGCATACAAGATGCAAACTTTGTAGCACACCGTACAACACAAACTAGAACACAACTTATCGAGGCTGGTTTTGACGCTGACGTTATTGATAGACTGCCAACAGATGTTGCAGATAAATACAATGAAGAAAAAATTACTCGTTACAGAAATTTAGATTATGATTACGAAAGTAATGCAGGTGAAGCATCTACAGATGAAATTACAGTATTTGAGTGTTATGCAAAAATAGATGTAGAAGGCGATGGTATTGCTAAGTTAAGAAAGATTACAATGGCTGGCGTTGGTGGTTACGTAATACTAGATGATGAATTATGTGACAGTGTTCCGTTTGTTTCCATAACACCTATAATGGTTCCACACAGGTTCTTTGGTAGATCAGTTTCAGAAATGACTGAGGATCTACAACTTATTAAATCCACAGTAATGAGACAGTTGTTAGACAATATGTATCTAACAAACAACAACAGAGTTGCAGTAATGGATGGTCAAGTAAACCTTGATGATTTATTAACTAACAGACCTGGTGGCGTTGTAAGAACTAAAGGTTCACCTGGTCAGGTTATGATGCCTATGCAAACACAGACCATCAACCAACAAGCATTTCCGTTACTTGAATACCTAGACACTGTAAGAGAACAACGCACAGGTATTACAAGATACTCTCAGGGAATGGATGCTGACTCACTAAACAAAACAGCAACAGGTGTTAATGTTATTTTAACACAAGCACAAATGAGAGTAGAGTTAATTGCAAGAATATTTGCAGAAACTGGTGTTAAAGATTTATTCCATAAAATATTTGAGTTGGTTGTTAAACACCAAGACAAAGAAAGAATTATAAAAATAAGAAACAAGTTTGTACCATTCAGACCTATGGAGTGGCGTAACAGATGTAACGTAAGTATCAACGTAGGTTTAGGAACAGGATCAAGAGATCAACAACTTGCAATACTAAATAATATTTTACAAACACAACTTAAAGCGTTGGAGCTACAAGGTACACCTGCTGGTCCAATGGTAAATTTAAGAAATATTTACAACACACTATCAAAGATTGTAGAAAATGCTGGCTTGAAAAACACTGGATTGTTCTTTACAGATCCAGATGTGGGTATGCAACAAATGCCACCACCACAACCACCTAAACCAACAGAGTTTGAAAAAGTATCACAACTACAAGTACAGGGTGAGAACTACAGAAAACAAATTGATAGTGAATTAAGAATTAAGGAACTTGAAAAGAGTTACCAAGAAATGATATTGAAGTTTGAGACTAGAATTAAAGAGCTTGAACTACAATACGGTACAAAAATTAACGAAGCTGAGATAAGAAGAGATGCTGTTCTTGCAAAAGAAGATTTAGTTCAGCAAGGTAAGTTACGAGAGCAAGCACAAAAAGTAGTGGATCGTCAACTTGACCAAACGCAACAAATCATTCAAAATGTAAATAATGGATCACAACAAACTAGCGAGTGAGGTATCAAGAGGAGAAAAAGCAAAACTTCTTTTAGATGAACCTCTAATTAAAGAGGCATTTGGAACTCTAAAAAGAGAATTCCAAGATGCCATATTAAATACTAAACACAATGAAGATGAAGCTCGTAGAGCTTTATGGCAAGCATACCATCTTACAGATAGGGTTGAAAACCACCTGAGAACTGTAATGGAAACAGGTAAACTTGCAGCCACACAAATCAATCAGCTTAAAAAGAATTCGACTTAAATCGAATACACCAACCCAAAAGGGAGTGTAACATTTAAAAAAGGAGGTCGGTATGGCAGATCGCCAACCAACAAACGTAATCGAAGCAGGAAATATAATCAAAGGTCTTATGACTGGAGAGCCATCTGAAGAGGTTACACCTGTAGAAGAAGCAGTAGCTCAATCTACACAAGAAAAAACAGAAGAAACAGAAGCAGAAACTTCTAGTGAAGAAACTGTAAATCTAAGTGATGTTCCTTACATGGATCAAAACAAAGAAGAAAATGTTGAAGATCAAGAAGAACAAAACGAACTATCTGAGTCGGAAGATATACAAGAAAACTCTGAGGAGCCTATTTACACCGTAACCATTGATGGTACGAATTACGAGGTGACCCAAGATGAGTTAATTCAAGGGTATCAACGGAACGCAGATTACACAAGAAAGACACAAGAACTTGCTGCTGAAAAACAACAGACAAGTGATTTTGTCGAAAGATCAAAAAAAGACGTTGAAACTAAAATTGCTAAACTTGACCAACTAAATCAAGCTGCACAAGTTCAACTACAACAAGAGTACGCACAAGTGGACTTTGAAAAACTATATGACGAAGACCCTGTTGAAGCTGCAAGACTTGAGCATAAAATGCGAAAGAAAAACGAACAGTTACAACAAGTGCAACAACAAACTCAACAATTACAAATGGAAGAGTTTAATAAGTACCTTGAAGAGCAACAAAAACAATTAAGTATCAAACTTCCTGAATTGAATCATCCTGAAAAGGGTTCTCAATTCAAAAAACAAATGAGAGATTATTTATCATCTCAAGGTTTTAATAGTAAGGAAATTGATAGTGTTTATGACCACAGATATGTGATGTTAGTAAGAGATGCGATGGCTTATCGTAATCTTCAAAAAGCTAAACCACAAATCAAAAAGAAAGCGGTCAATGCTCCTAAAGTAGTTAAAAGCGGTGTATCAAAATCTAAAGGTCAACAAGCAGCAGAGGCGAAACGTCAACAACTCTCAAGACTGAAGAAGACTGGAAAAGTTGCTGATGCAGCTAGAATCTTCCGAAGTCTCGTATAACTTAAAGGAGGAGCCAAATGGCACAACCAACTAACTTGTACGACACGTATGATACTGTAGGTATTCGAGAGGACTTGGTAGATGTAATCTATAACATTAGTCCAGAAGATACTCCTATCCTATCTGCGATACCTCGTACAACCGCAAAATCAACAAAGCACGAATGGCAATTAGATGCACTCGCAACACCTGCTGCTAACTCAGTTATCGAAGGTGACGATGCAAGTATTGACGCTATGAGTGCAACAACGAGAGCATTTAACTTCACTCAAATATCTGACAAAGTAATCGCTGTGTCAGGTACACAAGGTGCTGTTGATGCTGCTGGTAGAGCTGACGAAATGGCATACCAGGTCGCAAAAAAATCAAAAGAACTAAAGAAAGACATGGAATTTGTCCTTGTAAAAGGTCAAGTTCAAGCTGTCGGTGACGCATCAAACGCTAGAAAATTAGGTTCAATCCCTACATGGTTGCAATCTAATGGTGATGCAGGATCTGGTGGAGCTTTGTCTACTGGTTCTGGAACAGACTTACCCAACTCTGGTACTGACAGAGACCTAACTGAGACAATCTTAAAGACTGTTATCAAAGAGGTTTATGAGTCAGGTGGAGAAATGGATATGCTTGTTGTACCACCGAGTATTAAACAAACCGTATCTGGGTTTAACGCCAACACAACAAGGTTTGGTCAAGCAGATACTAAAGTCGAGTATGCAGCTATTGATGTTTACTCATCAGACTTTGGTGATCTACAAGTAGTACCAAACAGAATTATGGCAGTAACAAGTGAGAGTAATGCTTTCCTTATCCAAAGAGATATGATGGCAACTGCTTACCTAAGAGATTTCCAAGTTCAGGATCTAGCAAAAACTGGTGATTCTGAAAAGAAACAACTTTTAGCTGAGTACACACTTGAAGTCAGAAACGAAGCCGCACACGGCATTCTTTTAGACGTAAACCAATAATCTAAGTGAGGGAGCTTCGGCTCCCTCTTTAGAATCATTCTAAGGAACATTATGTATTATAAATTAACAGGAACCGTACAGAAGGTAGACTACACAGGATCTGCTGCAAACAGTTCTGCAATATCAGAACAAGTAAGGTATGTAAGATTGTATGCCACTACTGATTGTCATATCACTATTAGCAAACCTGCTGTGACTGCAACAGCATCGTCAACACCATTGCAAGCTAAAGATTATGAAATATTTAAAGTAGCACCAGGTAATATTATATCTGTGATAAGAAACTCTGGTAATGGTTCACTATTTATTTCAGAATTATCGGAGTAAGCATGACTGATTATAAAGCACCTACTACATTTAAAATAGGAACTACACAAACCGTAGCTGTTGGTAGCTCATCTGCTGCAACATCTAATGCTATTGATGCACAAACTAGAGAGATAAGAATTGTAACAACCGTTGATGCTTATGTAGAGATGAATTCTACTTCACCGACTGCAACCTCATCAAGTATAATTGTGCCTGCATTTACACCAGAATATTTTAGAGTTGCACCTGCTACAAAAGTAGCTTTGTTAAGAGTGGGTTCAACAGATGGAACTGCAAGAGTATCTGAACTAACACAATGACCATTGCAACCAGGTTCTCACATAGAGGACAAGATCGTTACAGAGATAGACGTACCGATACACCAAATGACAACTTAAAATTAGAAGACGGTACATACTTGCTCATACAAGCAGGAGATAATATAAAAATAGAACAAGCTGTGGGCACTGTATTTAGTGGTAGACCTATTCCTAACTAATGGCACGTAAAGCAAAAAGTTTTATAGCACATGAGGCAGGACCAAAGAAAAGAACATCTATTGGACAAAGTGTTAGGTCGAGACCAAAGAATAAAAGTAAAAGAAGAAATTTTAAAAAATACAAAGGTCAAGGCAAGTGATGTTTAAAGAGCTTGTAAATTTACTAAAACAAAAAGAACAACAATCTAAAATAAGGACAAGAAATGGTAAAAAAAAGAAGCAAAAGAAAAATCCAAAAGGTAATAAAAGGTCTTAAAAAAGCCTCTAAATTACACGCAGGACAAGCAAAAAGTTTAAAAAGTATAATTAGTAAAAAGAAAAACAATAAAAGGTAAATTATGGCAGATAGTAAAATCAGTGAATTGACTGCGTTATCGACACCAGCAGATGATGATGTATTTGCAGTCGTAGACACTGATGCAGGTCAAACTAAAAAAATAACAGCAGTTAATTTAAAATCCTATGCAGGTGTAACTACAGAATCAGTACAAGATATTGTTGGTGCTATGTTTAGTAGCAATACTGAAACAGATATTAGTGCAACTTATGAAGACGCTGACGGTACTATTGATTTAGTAGTAAGTGTATCTGCTAGTAACTTACCTACAGGTATTGATGCTGCAAAACTAGGAGATGGCTCAGTATCTAATGCAGAGTTTCAAAGACTTGATGGCGTATCAAGTGATATACAAACACAGCTTGATGGCAAACAAGCATCACTTACATTTGGTATAAGTAACACTAACGTACCACAGTTTACTACTGGCGTAGCTGATGATGACTTTTTAAGAATATCAGGAACAAGTGTAGAGGGTCGTTCTGCATCAGAAGTCCTATCTGACATTGGAGGACAAGCTAGTTTAACATTTGGCATAAGTAATACTAATGCAGTAAAAATAGATAGCAGTTCTGTTGCTGATGATGAATACGCAAGGTTCACTGCAAATGGTTTGGAAAGTAGAAGTACAGCAGAGGTTCTATCTGACATTGGTGCTCAAGCATCACTTACTTTTGGTATCTCAAATACCAATGCAGTTAAGATAGACAGTAGCTCAGTAGCAGATGATGAGTATGCACGATTTACTGCTAATGGTTTAGAAAGTCGTAGCACCTCAGAAGTATTAAGTGACATTGGAGGTCAGGCTGCACTTACTTTTGGTATATCAAATACAAATATTCCTATCTTTACTACAGGCGTGGCTGACGATGATTTTCTTAGAGTAGCAGGCACATCTATTGAAGGTAGATCAGCTAGTGAAGTACTAAGTGATATTGGTGGACAAGCATCACTTACGTTTGGAATAAGCAATACAAATGCAGTCAAGATTGATAGTGCGAGTGTTGCTGATGATGAATACGCTAGATTTACAGCTAATGGTCTTGAAAGCAGATCAACTGCTGAAGTCTTGTCAGACATTGGTGGTATTACTGCTAGTTCTACAGACACACTAACTAACAAAACAATAGATGCAGATGGTACAGGCAACAGTATTACAAATATTGAAAACGCAAACATCAAAGCATCTGCTGCCATTGACGCTACTAAGATAGCTGATGGATCAGTAACAAGTGCAGAGTTTCAACATTTAGGCTCTGTTACTTCAGATATTCAAACACAATTAGATGCCAAAGCAAGCAAAGGTCTGGCTGTTGCAATGGCAATCGCTTTATAGGAGAAAACATGGCACAAGATTTTGAATCAAATGGAGCACAGATTACAAACTCTGCTACAACAATATACACATCAAACAGTGATGATGCTGTTGTAGGATTGAGACTTGCAAACATTTTAACTACTACAGTTACAGTAAGTGTATTTGTATCTGAGGGTGGTTCTACAACAAGATACCTTGTAAAAGATTTATCTATACCACCAGCAAGTTCAGTAGAGCTAGTGCAAGGTGGTGCTAAATTCGTATTACAAAGTGGAGATATCTTAAAAGGACAAGCTGGTACAGCAGACAGTATAGATGTGTGGGTATCAGTAGTTGACTCAATTAGTACATAGGAGATAGCATGGCAACAATAACGTCAGTAGGAGGAGTTCAATATATAGGTGATGCACCAGCAGGTGAAACTATACATGAACATGATTCTGAAATAAATAAAGATCAAATAATAACCAGTGCTGTATTAGCTGGACCAATTACTTTTGCAGCAACTGTCACTGTAACTGGCACACTTGTTGTAGTATGAGCAATCCTTACGACAAAAATCAAGACATACACATAGATAGAGGTACTAGAAAACTTGTTGTAAAAAACACACAAGACACAACTAATATTCTAAAACAAAACAAGTGGTCACAAAACAACCAAGACCAAAAAGGAGATATGCAACGCATAGCTCAGATACCTTTGATCGCTTTGAAAATTAAAACAAAAGAACGATTTGGACACTCTAATTGGTACAAAGTAGCCAAAGATGAACAAAAGAAAATAATTAGAGAAATGGTAAACAGTAATGAATTTATGTTCTTTAGAACAGGAGATAAAAGATTATAATGGCATTAGATACTTACACAAACCTTAAAACTGCAATAGCAAACTTTCTTGCTAGAGATGATTTATCTTCAGAGATTGATGACTTTATTGATCTAACAGAGGCAGACCTTAATCGTAGATTGCGAATAAGAGCTATGGAAAACGTATCATCTTTTACGATAGATGCAGAAACTGAGGCACTGCCTACAGGTTTTTTACAAGTTCGTAGTTTTCATTTAGTGCAAAACCCTAAGATTGCTTTGCAATTTATGACACCGTTTCATCAGTATGAAACACAAGGTAGCTCTAGGACAGGAACACCTAAAGCATACTCAATAGAAGGATCTAATTTTAGATTTAGTCCGATACCTGATAGTTCATACACTTCAAGTCTTGTCTTTTACAAAGCATTAGACTCACTTGATGGTAGCACAGCTACAAATTTTATTCTTACAAACCATCCAGATGTTTATTTGTATGGTGCATTATACTTTGCATCTACATTTATCAGAGGAATGGATCAAGGATCTGTTGCACAATTTAAGGCACAATATGAAGCTGCAATCAAACAAGTAGAAGAAGCTGACGAAAAAGATAAATATAATGGAACACCTCTAGTTCAAAGAACTGGAATAAATATAAACAATTTTGATAACGTAAAATAATGCAAGTACCTTTTGGAGAGTGGCTGCCTGATTTACCAGATCATCTAAACCCTGGTGCAACGCAAGCCAAGAACGTATATCCTGCTGTAAACAGTTACAGACCTTTTAAAAGCATCACACAGGCTACTGTAAATGCTTTAGATAATAGAGCACAAGGTGCTGCATCATTTACATCTGATACAGGTAACGTAACAATTTTTGCTGGTGACTCTAGTAAACTATATCAAATACAAGCAAACGCTGTAGTTGATGAAAGCGGCGGCACAACATTTAACACTGCTGCAAATGGTTATTGGGATTTTGTAAAGTTTGGTGAGACAGTAATAGCTTTTAATGGTGTGGATGCACCCCAAGCATGGTCACTTGATACTTCAACAGACTTTGCTGCACTTTCAGGTTCACCACCTACATTTAGACACGCAGCAGTTGTAAATAATTTTGTTGTTACAGGGTTTCAACCAACAGCACAAAACAAAGTACAGTGGTCATCTTTTAACAGTGCAACATCTTGGACAGCAGGTGTTAATCAAGCTGATTCAGAAACATTGCCAGAGGGCGGTGTAGTTACTGGTGTAACAGGTGGACAGTTCGGTTTGATATTTCAAGAGAATAGAATTACCAGAATGGATTACAGAGGTGGTAATGTAATATTTTCTTTTAGACGTATTGAAGACAACATAGGTGCAGTACAAGGCAAGACAGTTATCAAGGTTGGAAACCTTGTATATTTCCTATCAGAAGATGGTTTTAGAGTTACAGATGGCAACTCATCTAAACCTATAGGTAATGGTAAAGTAGATAGATTTTTTAAATCTGATCTTAGATTTGCACACAGAGAAAGAGTAAAAGCTGCTGTAGATTATGCGAATAAATTAGTTTGTTGGTCATATCCATCTACTGCTAGTGGTGTGACAGATAAAATTATTATTTACAACTACGAAACTCAAAGATGGTCTATAACAGAACTATCGCATGAGTTTATATTTAACTACATATCTCCAGGTTTTACTGTAGATGAGTTAGACAACTACCCATCAACAGGATCTAATAACTTAGATGCTATTAACGTACCACTAGATAGTGATATATTTGTAGGTGGGTTGAGGTCGTTTGGTGTGTTTGACACCGATCATAAGTTTGGAACATTTGAGGGATCAAATCTTGAGTGTGAAATAGGCACTGGAGAGACAGAGATATTTCCACAAAATAGGTCACTGGTAACACACGTAAGACCTATCGTGGACACAACATCAGCTACTGGATCTTTAACTATAAGAAACAGGGTAGGTGATTCGCAGTCTACGACATCACCAGTTGCAACCATGCACGCTACAGGAACAATACCGTTCCATAAAAGTGCAAGATATTTTAAATTTAATATGCAAATACCAGCAGGCACTACTTGGAATGACGCACAAGGTATTGATATAGAAGCTACAAAAGAAGGATATAGATAATGACAACAGGTTTATTGGGTGATACACCCTTTTTAGATTTACTACAGGACTACACTGTTAAATTTAACAACAGAGTAGAAAGTAATCCTTTTGGTAATTACAGCAATTTTCAGGCATCTGATTTTGTTAATACACCGTTTGGTCAACCTATTGCACAAAATACATTTGAAGGTAATCAGTTTCAAATGCCTGATTTAACTGGTTCTACTTACACACCAGGTAACTTTAGTCTTGCACCAGGTGCAGGATTTAACTTTGGTAATTTAGGAACATACAATCCAGGTGCTTTTAATCAATTCTATCAAGCACCAATGACATCTCCAGCTATGGCAAGAACAACCACAAGAACTGGTGGTGGAGATGGTAGAGAAAATCTTGAAAGATTTTTACGTGGTGGATCTGCACCATTAGGACAAGTAGGAACTCAATTTGTTGGCGATAAAGGTTTTAGAATAAATGCTGACGGAAGTGTAACTATGTTAGATGAGGATTCGTTGGATTACAAATTTAACAAATTTATGTCAGGCTTATTAAGTAATTCACCAGGTAATCTTGTTAAAGACGCTTTTGGTTTATCACCTTCTAATATTTCAGAAATAGCACAACAAGTAGGAGATCAATTTGGTGATGAAGCTGGTGCTAATTTTTTTGCTGAAGTAGCTAAAAACAGACCTAGTGGAGCTTTGTCAGCTAGTGAGGCAGCAGATTTAACAAAACAAAAAGCACAAAAAGGATTAACTGGAAAACAAAAAGGCACTGGTCTTGATAAACAAAGAGAAGCAGCAAAAGAAAAAGCAGCAAAATCTCTTGGAAAATCAAAAGGCTTTTTTGGTGGTAGATAATGGCTAGTAAACAAAACCTAGAATATATCTATCAGTACATTGATAGCACTGAGGACTTTCAGCGTATTGTTGAGGATTTAGCAAATCAACTTATTACGTATCACAACACTGAAAACCAAGAAGTAGTAGCATGGTTTCTTGCATAAACTGCAATCATCCTTGTCATTGTGATAGAGATGAAACTTGTAGTAAATGTGATTGTGCATATTGTGAACACGCAAACGCATTAGATGAATTTTGGAAAAACTTAAAAGATGGCACATACCTATAAAAATAGCAAAGTAGACTTAACGTCTACAGGAGACACAGTATTATACACCTCACCTGCTGCAACAACTACGATTGTCAAAAGCATATTAGTGTCAAATGATGATACATCTAATGCTTGTCACATAACAGTTACACTACTAAATACAAGCAATACAGTGTTTAGTTTATTTAAAGAAAAAAACATAACTGCGAAAACAACTGAGGAATTACTTACGCATCCGATAGTAATGAACACAGATGAAGAACTAAAAGTACAAGCACAAAATGCTGACGATCTTCACGTGGTATGTAGTTATTTAGAGGTTACATGATTGGTGTTGTTCAGATACCTCAAGAAAATATAGAAACAGTTTGGACTTTAGTAGATGATGCTATTACAAAAGCATTAGCTTACTCTGGTCATCATTATAACACAGATGATGTATTAGACGCTTGTAAAAGTGGTGATAATCAGTTGTGGTTGGTTTGGGATGAAGAAACTGAACCAAAACTCAAAGGTGTTGTGGTTACTAAAATAATCATAAGACCGAACTCAAAGGTTGCAAACATATTCATTTGTACTGGAAAACAAAGAAAACTTTGGCAAGACAGATTGCACGATATTGAGAAATGGGCTAAAGATAATAAGTGTACGCACTTTGAAACTTATGCTCGACCAGGATGGTCTAAATTATTAAAACAAAAAGGGTATAAAATTACCCATTACTTACTAGAAAAGAAATTGGAGGAATAAGTATGTCAAGTGGCGGAAATGAAACTACCACTCAAACAACGCAGCCTTACGCACCTGCGGAACCTTTTTTAAGGGATATATTAGGCGAAGCACAGAATATTTACAGAAGTGGTGTAGGTAGACAGTTTTTTCCAAGCAGTACAGTAGTACCGTTTGCAGATCAGACACAACAAGCACTTAATTTACAGCAAGCAGCAGCATTAGAACAAATGCAACCTTCAACATTGCAAGGTCAAGCAGCAACAACTTTAGGTAATCTTGCTAGTGGTACTGCATCAAATCAATTCTTAGATCAAGTAAGACAAGGCATCACATCTGATGTTTTAAGTAATGTTCAAACACAATTCGGTGGTATGGGTAGAACTGGCACAAGTCCAGCAGCTCAACAAGCAGTTGCACGTGGAGTGACACAAGCCTATGCACCAATCGCTACAGGTTTACAACAGCAAGAAAGAGACAGACAACTTAGAGCTGCAACACAACTTTCACCGCTACAAGAACAAATGGATCTTCGAAGAACATCAAGTATTGCATCACTAGGTGGTGTAGGTGCTGCATTTGAAGATTTAGCACGTAGACAATTACAAGATCAGATTGCAAGATTTCAGTTTGGTCAACAAGCCCCTATACAAGCACTACAAAACTATGCAGGTTTAGTTTCACCTATTGCAAGTGGTTTACCTGTTACAACTGCATCTCAACCTGGTGTAAGTCCAATACAGGGTGGATTTGGAGGTGCAGTAGCAGGATCAGCGTTAGGACCATTTGGTGCTGCTGCTGGTGGTATTTTAGGCGGATTAGGATTTTTAAGTTAGGAGATTTATGGCAAACGGATTTACAAACCCATTTAGAAACCCTAAAGGATTTTTTTCATCACAACCTAGTGGTTTTTTTGCACCACCACAACAACAAGGTTTTACTGGGTTTTTATCAGATCCAAGAGTAACTTTTGGATTGTCTTTAGCAGGAGGGTCTACTCCTATTGAAGCACTCACTATCGCAGGACAAATGAAAGATGTTTTTGCAGGAGACGATGAGGGTCAACCTTTTGCAGCTTACGATAATGAGTTAGAAAGAAACGTATTTGTTACTCAAAGTATGTTTGAACAAGATCCTTCAAGATATGAGCCGAAAAGAACACCATCTACAGAAACAAAAAAAGTAACAATATCTGACCCTAATAATGCAAATTTTGGAGACGTTGCTTTTATAAATACAAGCAATTTATCAGATACATATACGGATTCTACAGGAACAGAAAAATTAAAATATACTGCTGTAGATGATACAAGTGGCACACCTTTTTATGCCTATGACAATGAGGATAAAAAAGTACAAATGATAAAACCTGAATTAGCAATATCAAATCCAGGTCGTTACACAAAAGTTTCACAAGATGTAGCAACCGCCTTTGCTGCTGACCCTGATGGTGTTTTTACACAAGAAGAATTAAGAGCAGTTGGTACACCAATGCAAGTATATGATACAAACAACAAAAGAGTTGTGGACACAATCACACCAGCAGAATTTAATTTTAGAAAAAGTCAAGGTCAAAACAATCCTAATTCAGAATACGCTACTGGGTATGGTGATGGCACATATTCTCTTACATCTTTAGGATCAGGACCAGCACAAGTTTTATCTAAAGATTTACAAGGAAATATAGCAGAAACAAGAAAAGGCATAGAAGGTCAAATAACAAACACAAGTGTGTTACTTGGCAAAATAAATGCTTTATCAGAAAAAATTTCAACAACTCCAGAAGCCTCAGTTGTGGGAGTAGGACCAATTACAACATTTATTACTGGTTTTAAATCTGCTATGGAAACCACTGGTTTGTTAAATTCTTCCACTTATCAAGAGTTTATTGCTAATGAAGATGCTTTTATTTCAAGAGATACAGGTAAAAACTGGTTAGAAGAAGTTGAAAGTATATCAACTCAATATCAAATTCAACAATCTCAAATTAAAGATTTAGCCTACCTGTTTGCTGCTGCAAGAGGACAGGAAGGTAGAGGTTTATCTGACAAAGACTGGGATAACGCATTACAGATTGTAAGTGGTGGAGTTAATGCACGTCAAAAATTAGCAGTTATGGATAGTATTTCTACAAGTATGAAGAATGAATTAAAAAACAAAATTGAATTGATTTCTCGTTTAGGACAACAAGACCCAGACTACGATCAACCAACTTTGCAGTATTATAATAACATTGTTAAAAACATAGATCAAATTTTACCTAGTTTTACTATGCCACAGATAAATCAACCCCAAACACAAGGTGGAACAATAAACCCAAACATTCCAAGTGTTAATAATATAATACCAACAAACCCAGCACTGGAGTTTTAATGACTGATATTTTTTTAAAACAAGTTAAGGGTTCACCATTAATGGAATTAAAAGCAGATTACGCTGATGGTAAAGAGAACTTAGATAAATCATACAAACAAGCTATTATTACAGGCAACTATTATGATGTTTTTGACCAAGTAGTTTCCATGACTAATTTGCAAGAAAGAATAGCAGACGCTGAAAGCAAACAAGATAATTTTGCAAAAATTAAATACGATAGAAGCAAAACTTTGCAAAACAAGTATGCAAACTACCAAGATTACATGATGTCTAATGAGTTTCAAAATGTTTACAATGCACCAACTACTGTATTTACTATAAATCCAGAATCATCTGTTGGAAAAGCAATGGACACAGTAGATGATGTTTTCAAATCAGCGTTGTCAGGTTATGGACCACAAGGTATGTCTATGGCACTTGGTTTTGGAAGGTTTGCAGAAGACTTGCAAGCTAGTGCAATAAACAAAGTTGCAGGTATTTTTAATAAGGATTTTCAACCACGGCAATCTTATGCAGCTCAAACATTGTTACCAGGGTTTGCTTTATCACAAGCTATGGGTATGACTCCAAACACAAGCGTTTTACAATCTGAAGCGAGTGATCCAAATGCAGGTAAACTTTTACCTTCTGCTGAGCAAATACAAACTGCTGCTAAAGGCGTAGATTTTTTAAGACCTGCTTTTGAGTTTGAACCACAAACTAGAGCAGGCGAATATACACAAACAATAGGTTCTTTTGCTACACCTTTGTCTATTTTAGGCATACCAAAAAAAGCACAAATGGGTGCTGCTGTTTTAGGTGGAGGAGTATATGAAGCTGCAGAGTCAGCCACAGACAATCCTTTGCTTGCAACAGGAGCTTCATTAGCTGCAATTATTGGAGGTAATTATGCAGTAAGTACACAAAGAGCTTCAAATCTTGCTAACAAAGCTCTTAAAAATGTTTCAAGAGAAGAAATTATTGTTGCTATGGAATTAGAAAAAATAGCAAATAAAATGAACATACCAATTACCGCTAATGAATTGTTAGACTCAAAATTACTCGATGATATTTTTGATCTTACAGCACGTTCAGACAAAAAAGCTGGTTTAAATATTGAAGCATATTTAAAAAATAGACCAGAGGCTTTGCGAGATACTGTTGACGATTTAATGAATCAAATTTTAATTGATCCACAAATTGCAAAAAAACTTGGTTTTGAAAATATACAACAAATGTTGAAAGAAACAAAAACAAGAATTTCAAACAAAAGAACTTTAGAGTCACAGGCAGCAGGTTACAACATTGGTGACAACATAGAAATAAATAAAGATTTTATAAATGATATTGTTAAAAGAATAGATATAGAAATTTCAGCAGGCTCTCAAAATACACAAAAAATAAATACTCTTAGAGAACTAAAAAAGTCTTTAACAAAACAAGATGGCAGCACTTTAACATTAACAAAAGATTTAAGTGAAGTTTATAGAATTTATTCAGATGTCATTTCAAAAGCAGGACCAGATGCTTTAGATAAAACAATAAAAAATATTCTTACCAACAATAATAAAACTGGTCTTGTAGATGATTTAGAAAAAGCATTACAAACAAACCCACAATGGCTTGCAGGTAACAAAAAATTTACAGAGATGTCACAAGCAGTTGATGAGGCTTTTGCTTACCTTAAATATGCCGACAAAAATGTAGATATGGCTGCTATTAAAAAAATGCTTTTTGACACAGATAATTTAAATGTAAAAGATATTAGAAATTTCTACAATATTTTAAATCAAAATGTTAAAAATAACAAAAATTTAATAGAAGTAGTTGGAGGCAAAGATCTTGGGTATGTAAATTTTGAAGACCCATTTAGCACCTTTGTTAATTTATATATGCGTAATATATTTAACAAAACATTTACTAATGTTGCTAAAGATTCAAAAGGTAAAATTAAAGCTGATGCTGCCTTTAATTTTAACAAAGAGCTTTTTCCAAACGAAACAGCAAGAGCTAATTTCAATGAAATACTAAGATTAGTTGCAAAAGAACAAGGAGTAGATTCAAAAAAATTATTAGAAGGATGGACAAACTTTAGTAAAATAGCAGAAAAAACTGGACGTAAAATACAAGGACCTTCCACCCAAACAAGCCCAACAATCGCTTCACATTTATTAAGATTAGGTAGTTTTATGTATAGGGTTTCTCTTGGAAGAATGTTAGACCGTCAGGTTGACAGTTCAGCACTTGAAACTTTTTCTAATATTTTTACAAGCAAAAACTCTGTAGAAGGTCTTGTAACACTAGCAAATCAACCAAACAACATAAGAGCAATTAATGCAGTAATTGGTTTGACTGCATATCAACAAGGTTCAGTTCCAGAATATAACAGATTTATGGATGCAGAAGATTATGTGGAGTCTCTTAAAAAATTCAAAGAAGACAGAAAATTAAATAAAACAAATTAGGATAAAACATGGCAGGAACAGGCGTAGGTAAATACAGTACAACAGCAGGAAATAATACTGACACGCAAACTGTAAACTTTTCTGAAGGTATGGCTCCTTCTAATGTAAACAATGCAGCACGTGAGACTATGGCTAACATCCGTAGTATGTATAACCAAATCGGTGAAGGCTTCTATGAGTTTGGTGATGGTGATGGTGCTTACACAGTAGCAAGATCAGACTCTGATACAATTACTATTACAGCATCAAGTACAGACCTAACAGCTACATACTATGCAGGTAGAGCTATTCGTATAACAGATAGTTCTGGTAATGTAACAGAAGGTACGATTGTATCTTCAGCATTTTCAAACCCAACCAATACTATTAATGTCTCACAGACTATTGCAGGTACTGGCACACCTTTGAAAATAGAACTAGGCATACAAGGTTCATCATCTGAGTTAGTTGTCGATGGAGACAACGACACTAAGATACAAGTAGAAGAAGGTTCTGATGATGACACAATAAGATTTGATACTGGTGGCACAGAGAGACTACAAGTCTCATCAGCAGGGGCGTTTGCCTTGCAGAGTGCTGGCGGTTCATTTATACATTCAAACACAATATCTAACACATTTACTTTGACCAGTCAGAATATGTTTATGGTCGGTCCAGTAAGTGTAACAGGAGTTATTACAGTAGGCTCTAATTCTACTGTTGTCGTAATATAAGGAGAAACAAATGGCAGGAATACAAATAGACGGAGTTAATAACAAGATTGACTTTGATGATGATGCAGATACCAGTATATCGTCAGCATCAGATGATACATTAGTAGTAGAATCTGGTGGTGTAAATATAGCATCTATTACAGCAGGAGAATTTGCAATTAACGAAGGTTCAGCAGACATAGACTTTCGAGTAGAGTCTAATGCTAACGCTAACGCTCTGCACGTTGATGGTGGCAATAGTTCTGTTGGCATTAATACAACAGGACCTTCAGACGCTACTTTAGAAATACACGATTCTGTTTCTATAATAAAACTGCAGGACACTGATGATAATACATTTAGTAGA